>Ga0180438_10001268_pt1 | contig 44818 bp, 54 predicted proteins | sample SS_ome_12_FD_132455 | JGI IMG/M metagenome (GOLD analysis project Ga0180438, IMG submission 132455) | Hypersaline lake sediment archaeal communities from the Salton Sea, California, USA - SS_3_D_2 metaG | ecosystem: Environmental > Aquatic > Non-marine Saline and Alkaline > Hypersaline >...
ACGCATCCGCCTGGTCGTCATTGAGGCGGTTCCGCGAAACCACCACGTCCGAGACCTCTGAGGTAACATTCATGCGAATGCAGAACACGTCGTCGCCAGAATCCGCCGTCACCACGTTGTCGGTAATCGTGATTTTGCTGACGGCGCTTGTGGCGTTCGTGAAGTCGATTGAGCCCGAGAAGACCTGATTCTTGGCAACGATTGCTTCGGCTACGCGGGTCAGCTCGATGTTCCCACGGGTCAGCCGGTTGTTTATGATCGTCAAGTCCCGGTCGCTAGACCCAGCCCCGGTGATCTCGATGTTCCTGTTCGTACCGGCAAGCCAATTCTCGGCGACCGTAACGCCTTGGCTAGATGATACGGCCAGCTCGCCGTTGGAAAGAATGTTCCCCTGTACCGTGGCGTTCACCACGTCAGCCATTTGAATATCGCCAACAAACAGGGAGCAATCCTTCAGCCACACACGGTTAGTGGCGTTGGAATTGGCAAAGTTGAAGCCAGTGCTGTTGGTCTTGACGTTGTAGATGCGAATATCGAGGTAGTCGCCAGTACCAGTAAACCCGATCTCGTCAAGGCCAACGACCGAATTCATGCTCGTTTGCAGATCCGCGAGCATGATATTGGTCAGCGCCAACGGGGCCGTGAGGCCGTGGAAGTACATGAGGCCCTTGCCGGTAGAACCTGCGCGCAGTTGCAGTATTGTGTTGGGCGTACCGATGAACGCGGTGTTCGGCACGTTCCACGGCAAGCAGTGGGTTGCGTACAGTCCGGCGAGCGCAGCGTATTCCTCGAACTCGTAGGTTTCGCTGGGGAAGAACACGATGCCGCCGCCATCGACTCGCAACTCGTCCTCGATGGTCTTCCACACGGATGTATTGAACTGAGCAACAGCCTGCGTCTTGCCGGACCCAGGCACGCCGCCGTAGTGCTCGAAGTTCTTGGCCGTGTAGGCGTGGGTGCGAATGTCCCGGAGACACTCTTCCACGTCGCGGTCGGTTGCCGGCGTGATCTTGGAGAACGGGCTGCTTCCTGTGGCCCCCAAATAATGCGCGACCGGAGCATCCAGCACCGGCACGTGCTCGGAACTCACCGGATTGAGGGGCACCACTGCACCAGTCGAGCTGGTCCGGGTGGTGCCGGTTCCTGTACCAGCGCCAGCCGTTTCCCAGAGGATGTCCTCCTGGCCGAGCTGTTCTTTCGTAATGTCCGCCACTTCATCCACCTCCACCCAGTAGAGCTACGACCAGTACCCCTTCTTCGGCCAGCCGATACTGATGTTCCCAAGCCCCGGCACGCTCATGTCCGGGGAGAACGGCAGGAATGAGCGGGACGATACCCGGCTCGTCTTCTGCCCGAGCTTGTGCACGATCCACGGAAGCGGCGTGTGTGCTCGCTGCCGTCCCTTCTCGACTTCATCGTTGAACTTGTCGCGATAGAAGCTCGCCAGCAACTTGTTATGGTGCTCGTGCTCCTCCTCGTAGGTGTGCCAGAGTGCGTACCAGAGACCCGCCTTCTCATAGGCGTTCTTGATCGGCACCTCGGAGTCAGTGTTGTCCATCTCGGCGATCTTCCGCGTGCCCCAGACCGTGCACTGCTTCACCCGAGACTGGTTGAACTTACCCACCTCGCCGTACTCCGACGAGAACGGACCACCCAGATCAGAACCCTCCACCCGCACGACCACCCCGTACTCGGCGCTGTAGGTCGCATTCGTTCCGTCCTCGACCCAGCGCACCAGCGCGCCGTACTCGCCAGTCTGGTTGATTGACTGCGTAGAAGTGGCCGTGGGCTCCGGGTACACCCGGAACTCGTTGTGGGCCACCCCCTGCGTCGTCCAGTCGAACGGATGTGGCCCCGTGCGGGTCTCCCACTTCGCATCCAGGGCGACCAACTCCTGCACGGTTCGGGGACGCATCGTGTAGTCGTCGAATGCGATCCTCTGCACCCGCACGTTGATCTCCGGTAGATCGTAGGTGTGTGTGCCTGCGACCACCGGAACGTCCTGCCGATACCATTCGTCCTCGACCGTGCGGCGAAACTGCCGGCAGCCCTCGTTCATCAGATCGATCGCACGGTCACGGTCGAACTCGCGAGGGTTGTCCGGATTGTCGCCGACGATGAAAAAGAACCGTTGCAGCAGGTCGTCGAGCGTCATCACGGCGTTTCGTCCTCATCGAAGTCGTTCTGGATGCCCTGTGCCGCCTCGGCCAGCTCGGCCTGGAGCTGCGTCCGCAACTCTCCCTCGCGCTGCTGGCTCAAGTCCTGCACGCGCTTGTTCACCATCGCATCTCGAATGGTTCTTTTGATGGCACCGGGCAGTCGGTCGGTCCCGAAGAACGCCTCCAACTTCGGGCGCAGCGCATCGTTTGGGAACCGCAACGTGATCTCGAACATCTCTCCTCCTCAATCGTCCACGAGGTACAGATCGAAGCTGCCACTGATGAACGTGTTGCTTGTGTCTACATCTGCCCGCAGCCAAATGTCTGCCGGCCCCACCACTTCGAGGTACGGGTTGAAAGGGCGCGTCTTCGCTGTCGTGCCGGTCGAAACCAAGCCAATGTTTTCCTTCTGTTTCCTGACGCCTGTTCCGACGTTGATCGCGTCCTGCACCCACAACTGAATATCTACAGTCACGCCAGACGGCGACCCGCCGTTGATGGCGGAATGGAACTGGGTGATGTATGCCTTCGTGTTGATCGGCACCGTCCAGCAAGCGAAGTTGGTCTGGCTCTTTGTCGGAGAGATGATAAGCCTCGTGGCACCACCGCCCGACACGCGGATCGTCAGCGTCCCGACGTTGCTATTGGTGTTGCCGGCAGTCGCTACGAACGCCCGATACACGCGCCGCCACGTACCACTGATGGCCGCTGCAAGCGTGCCTGTAACCGTAACCGTCTGGCTCTGGTATGCGTAGGAGTTGTCGATTCCCTGCACTGTCACCGTGCGAGCCCCGGTGCCTGCCGCAACGTCGCTGCCGCTGTCGGAAATGATCTCCAGGCTCTCGGCGCTCGTGGGAAACGCGCAGTCCCCACCCTGCTCGATAACGTCCTCGTCGGTTCCCGAATCAATGTCCGCGTTGTACCCGTACTTCAGCACGTAGCTGTGGCCTGCGACGAGACCGCGAGAGACTGCGAGCGCGAAATCATAAGGATTCTGGTAGCTCATATGATGTACCACCCCGTCCCGTCCGTGTAGACCGTGCGCGAGTCGTAGTCCACGATAATGTCGTGTGTCGCTGCGCCATCAATCGTTTCAGCCCCATTCCCATCAATCGTGATCTTGTTTGTGCTCGCTGCCCCACCCTCGTCCTTCACTGTGTAGACGGTGCCGCTTGCCACTGTTGCTGCCGCCGGGAGCGTGATCGTCACGGTCCCGCCCGAGCTGTCAACGCCAATGATTTCGTCTGAAGTTGTTGCAGTGTAGCCGGCGCTTTTGGCTACGTAGGCTTTGCGGCGACCGCCGCGTGTCCGCAGTCTTCCGGAGCCCACGTCAACGGTTTCCGTAGGCGCACCAGCCAACGCCACGCCGAGCTGCGAATCCGCATACAAGATGCCGTCTACTTCCATCACGCCTCGCACGAGCGCCTGGCCGCTCGTGGTAAGGAAGTTGAGGTGCGTAGATACGACCGTCGAGGGGTCTTGGTTGTCTGCCGTGTCAACGATCAGGTTGCTGGACCCGACCATGACAGCACCATTGCTGCTTCGCAGCCCCACGCGACGGTTAGCCGCAACAAATGTTCCTGGGATGGCGAGAACTCCAACGGATCGCGCTGCTGTCGCTGCCGGTGTGTTCGAGACTTGGAGACCGATCGTACCACCAGTGTGTCCGATGCCAGAACGCGCCGACGCCTTGAAGGCCACGCAGTCTGCGGTGCCGTTGTTCAGCGCCAGGCCATAGACGCTCACCACGGGGGTCGTTGCAGCTCCAGTGCACTCCGACTTGAAATGATACCAGCCTTCGCTGGGCTGGTTCGGATGTGCGCTGGTCGCGACCGCGCTCCAGGGTTCGAGAAGGCCAACGGTCGAGATTTGTGTCGCTGCGTCACCAGTAAACCGCCAGCGCGCAAGCAGCGGGATGTCGAGCGAGAAGATCGTTGCGGTTGTCGTGTAGTTCGCCGCCACGTCTACGGGGAGCATCAGGTTGTTTCCGAGACCCGCGCCATTGTTGTAGTTGTAGTCATAGTCGAGCTGGAAGCCTCGATACACAGCCCCGGCGAGCGATGCGGTTGCGGCTATATTGTGCCGCAGGAAGTGCACTGGCACCGTGTCGTCGCTGTACGTCTGCAAGCGCCCGACACCTACAGATGGCACCACGTTGATCCCGGCGATCATGTTGACCGTATCGGTATCGATGAGTTGCGATACTCCAGCCGCGTCCCAGTTGGTGAAGTCACCGTAGTGGTTCATGTCGTGGGTTGCGCCACTGATGGTGGTAACGGTATTCACCCCATCGTCGAGGCTCAACAGCGGCCCAGCGGAGTAGTTGTTCCACACGGTCCCGCTGAAATAGCCGTCTTTCCACCGCTGCGCTGGCTCGCCGATGTTGTGGGTATTGTCGTTGCGCGGTGCCAACGTCCCGAGGAAGTACGCCCAGACCGGGGCGGCAGTGCCGCTTGCACCCACCTGGAGGTCCAGGGAGCCCGCGACACCATTGTTGAAGATGAGAGCGTCGGCCCCCCCGAAACTGTCGTATCGCATGACCGACTGCGTAGTCGTCGCGTTCTTGACTTCCCAGGCGTTCGCGGTCGCGTCTGGGACATTGAACCCCACCGTCATCGAGGTACTGCCGCTCTGCCCCACTTGGAACTGGTGCGTGTATGTCGGCACGGCCGGCATGTTGAAGCCGATGGTCTGTATCGTGGCGTTTGCCATGATGAACTGCGGGTTCGACGCGCTCTCGACACGGAACACCGGGTCTCCGCCGACGCCGCTCTCGTTGACTATCAGGCGGTCGTTGACCTTCACGTAATAGCCGCCGGGGGTGTCTGCCTTGAGGATCACGTTGCCGTCGCCAGCCTGGAGGGTCGCATCAGCCCCAACTCCGACCGTTGCGAGAGTGATCGGCCCAGCGTTCGCAAGGCCAGTCCAGCTCGTTGCTGCCTCCAGCCGCAAATAGCCGGGATCGCTTTCCAGGCGCAGCCCCTCGAACGGGGCTGGTCCCGTGTCGAACATGGCCCCCTGTGTGCCGTACTGCACGAACCGCTTGTTGGCGGTGCCATCCGTAAAAATGGTAACGACCGGATCGCAAGAGCCACCGTTGACGTTGAACCGCGTCGGGCAGTCCATGAAGTCCACGGCACCCACGAATGTCGTCGTGCCGCTAGAGAACCCGAGAGGCGAGTTCTTGTGCCAATACTGCGGAAACGGATCCCCGATTGATCGGTTCCCGAGCGCGGTGGGCGCGTCCCCAACCTCAAGAATCTGGTGACCATTCCATACAAACATCAGCCCAGCTCCAAGCGTGCAGGTGTCCGCAATCGGTTGCCGTAGACGGCGGTGCGGATGCCCTCGTGCCGATCGTTCGAGTAGTCCCGAACGTCTTCGAGCATCTCCCTGTAGTAACCGAGCTGCCGCAGCGCACGCCCCAAGCGTGGGCCATCGGCATCCTTGAGTAGCGCCCGGTGGTGTGCGTAGTGCACGAGCGCCTGGTGGTACTCCTCGGGAATGTCAGGCTCTTCGGAGTCCTGGCCGAATGCAACAGGCACGATCGCCTGCATCATGTTGATGGTGCCGGCGACGTTATAGGCCGGGTAGAGCAAGATATGCGTCAGCCCCCAGGAGGCGTACACCCAGGGGCGAGCACGTGTGCGGCGAATCCAGAGCCGGTCCACCGAATCGATCCAGTGCCACGTGGTCGGATCGATCGGCCAGTCGGCTGCCAGATCCTTCACCGCAAGTGGGAACAGCGTGTTCGCAGGCAAGGGGACGAAGTGCTGACCCGCGCCAACGGCAATGTTGACGGTCTCGACCACCACCCCGGTCTTCTCTGCGATGTCCACGTAGGCATCGTCGATGTAGAGGTTCAGTTCAGCGTCCGAGAACCTCCGCAGTGGAGCCGCTTCCTCCCGCAAGGACCAGAGAACGCGGTTCCGGATTTCGCCGCGATTCAATCACATGCACCTCACCATGACTCGGACCTCGGTTTCGAGGTTTTCGAGATACACGTCGTCCATCACGTAGGACTCGCCAGCACCCATCGTCGAGCATTCGATCGTGAAGTCTGCCGTCGAAGCACCCGCCTGACTGGTGAAGTCCACCGAATGCGTCCCCGTCGTCTGCGGCAGGTCTACTGCGACAGATGCGAAGTTGTTGGTGATCTGGAACGATGCCGGAGCGAAGCCACCGCCACCGACCGTGCCGGTGTAGGTGAACCGATACCGGGCGCTATCCGTCGCAACGACGGCGCGCTGGATCTCGGTCTGTCCGAGTGTACCGTCACCCGTTACGGCGTGCGCGAAGGTCGCCACGTTGAGGGCCACCGTGCATTCACCCGTCGTGGTCCAGCTCGCGGGGACCGCGAAGCCTGGATCCGTCAGCTCGTTCGTCGGCCGATTGTGCCGTTCGAGCGTGTGTCCGACCACGAGATGCTGGCGGGCATCGTCGTTTTCAACCGCTGTCAGTGTCATGTGGTCCATTGCGAAGTCACCGGCAAGCGCAACGCCAGCGGCACCGCCGCCCACGTCGATCACGAAGTTGCCGACCGTCGCGGCGGTCGTGAAGACGACTCGGTGCCACCCAAGCGTTGCTGGCAGCACGGTCTCCACAGACGCGAACGTGTTCGGGATCGTCATGGCGTTGGCTGGGTTGAGACCTGCCGTAACCGTTGTGACCTCGTAGTCCAGCGCATAAGTCGTGTTGGGTCTCACGCGCTCACGGAAATTCGCGATTGTCTGCGTGGCCCGCCCTGTCCCCGTAGCGGCGAAGACGTACTCCAGCTCGCCTGCTGGGGTAATCACCATCTCGGCAAGGATGACCCACTTGGTCTGGGTCGTGAATTCCGACTCCGAGAGGACATTGCCGCCGCCAACGAACGGCCTGCACCAGCCCGACTTGTCCGGATCGGGAATGATGGCCGTACCCGAATTGATGACTGCCGTGGGGAAGTAGACCTTCGCCACAGCGGTCCCATACGCAGTGACATTGATCGGAGGAAAGGCATGCGTCGGGAACGTCGATAGCGCACGCCCCGGTTGGTCCTCGTCCAAGATTCCAGCAATGACCGGATCCTGCACCGCCGCGTTCGCCCCAGCCTTGAAGAGCCGGTATCCAGTCAGGTCGAGATCGACCGTGTTGCCTGCACCAATCGCCAGGCGACGGTCAGCGAAACCCGGTGTGCTTGCATTGCAGTAAGCGATCAGCATACCAGCTTCGCCTGCTGCGGTGTCCGCCCACGAACCGTGCAGCGTCACCCGGTCCTTGTCCCCCTCCGCATGTGGATGCGTGTATTGCATTCTCAGTACCCCCGAATCAGCGCCCAGAGGGCACGTCCTGTCGTCATCTTGCCGATAGCGTTCGTTGATTTCCTGCTGCCGCATTTACACTCAGACACGAGCTTGCGCCTGCGATACGTTCGGAGCTGACTGCATCCAGAACAACGCAGGAATACCCATCGGGGCGGCACCTGGCCTGGGCCGACGCACTTGCGCCACACCCACCGTCCGAAATACCAGTCGATTGCAGCCCAAGGCCGCCGCCACGAGGGCGGCGACCCGAGCCACGTCTCTTCGAGTTGAGCGAGCTGCTCTTCTCGATCCATCCGGCCTCCTAGAGAAGACCCTTGATGAAAATGGGACCACGTGCACCGCCGGCGATGTTCTCGAAGGCAAAACCGACTTGCCTCGGTCCATCACCACCAACCGCACCAGCTTGGTCTGTCACCGAACCGTGGACCAATGCCCCGGCTTCGATGGTTGTGCCCGCAGTACACCCAGCCGCATCTGCGAGCGCCGCATCGTGGAACCCGTAGACTTGGATCTCGAACGTGAACCCCGGACGGGTCTGCGCGAGATTGGTTGCCACACCGTTTGCAGCCGGCAACGTCTCGACAAATCCAGCCGCTCGCACCGAGCCAGCCTCGACGGCCTGCACAACCCGCAAGCCCTGCGTGTTAAACGCGGGGAGGTTGCCAGCCGTGAAGTTGCCCGACTCGTCAGCGAGATGCCACAGGACGAGATTGCCCCGAACGTAGGTTCCTAGAGCCGGCACAGCAGCAGCCACGTCGTCCGGCTCCACGTTGATGAAGATTTGCTCCTTCGCGGAGTAATCGTGAGGCTTCTGGTAACGCAATGTACCTCCACCCCCTCACGCCACACAGGCCACAGCATCGACTCCGTGGTGGAGTCCCTGCTTGCGGCGCTGTTTGACTGTTTGCTGCCCCCGGAACAGGCTCTTGGCCCAGATAGAATCCTGCTCGTAGGGCTCGATGAAGTCGGTGCTCTTGAAGAACAGGTTCCGCGAGATCACAAGCTCGATCCAGCGGGTGTTCAGGAAGAACGCACCGGCCTGCGTAGCAGTTTGTGCGAGGGCCACCGTATCGGCTGCGGTGTCGCCGAAGTCGGGCATGTAGTCCGACCAGAACATCATCGCACCCTTGAACTTCATCGCCTCGAACCCGGCGCTGGTGATACCGTCGTCTCCGTAGTTGCCGTACCGCTGGTTCGCAGTGAGCCCAGCCTCGTAGCACTCGAAGTAGTTCTGGTCTGCCAGAATCAGGTCGGGGTGATCTTGGTTGGAGCCACGGGAGCATTCGTTGTAGAGATGGGCCATCTCTCGCCGGAATGCCAATGCCGTGTTCGTACCGACGGCCGAAAGCTGGATGCGGTTGCGCCACCAGTCCTCGGCACCTTCGTCGATGTTGTGAACCGAGTCTCCGGTGGTCCACTCCTTCTTGATTAGCCAGCCGAGCGGGAGTAGATCCTTCCCGCTGTTGCCTGCCACAAAGTTGAATGGAAGACCAGCCGGGGCCGGGTCCACGATTCCCTGGACGAGCTGCTGCTCGACCATTTGCTTCAAGGTCATCTCTGCGATGTCTACCTTGTCGCGCAAGAGTTCCCGCTTTGCAGCGAGACCCTGGTTCTGATCCATCTCTTCGCCCGAGATTCCCACCGTGCAGGCAAGCTGCGCCAAGTCCTCGATCGTGACCGTGATCGAATCCGTGGGGTTGACGCTGAGAATCTCGAACTTCGAGTAGGAACCGGCGTTCGCGTTCTCTGCCCAAATCACGGGCACCTTCACCCGAGCGCCGCCGTTCTGGAATCGAATCCCGCGCCCCGCTCCACGGTCTCGACCACGACCCCTGTTCATCATGTACCAGAGGTACGGGATGCCCAGGAATACGTTATCCGCCAAGTCCGGCGAATGGTCATCGAGAGTCGTGGAGAACAGCGCGGAATAGATCCGCAGTTCCGAAGTCGAAGCCATTCCTCACCTCTCCTATGAAACGCGAGGCCCCGTCAGTAGCGCCTGCCCCTGGCGAGTTCCTCGTTGATCTTGTCCACATTGCGATCGAAGTGGTCTTCGAGCGATTTGCCCTTGCGGACTTCCGGTTCCGTGCGCGAACTGGTGCTCTTGCGAGTCGCCGAAGGCGGATTGGAGTTGCGCTTACCGCGCTTCGTCTTCTCCTCCTTCAGCGTGTTCAGTTCTTGCTCGTTCCGGTAGAGACGCACCACGTTCACGAGGCTCTTGCGGTCGTTGAAGCTGAGACCGTTCTTTTCCACCCAATCGGCGATGGCCTTTTCCTCGCTATCGTCGATTTCGAGCTTCTCTTTCACGGTCTCTACGTCTTGCCGCTGCTGCCATTTCGTGATGTAGTCCTTCAGTCCCTTGACCTCTTTATCGAGTCGCATGTTCTCGGCGATCAGGAGCTTCCCCACTCGGTTCAGCGGCTCGCGGATGCCGTCATAGGCTTCGTCGAGTTCACCGATGTCGAAGTCGATCTCGTTCAGATCGATGTCCTCGTCCTCGGTCTTCTCCGACGATTGCTTCTGTGCACGAAGCTCCGCGTTCTCCGCCTCCAGGCGTGCCAGGCGCATCTGGAGGGTTACTTCCTCCTTCACCTGCTCGCGCACTGCCGTTGTGGACTCCGTATCGGCCTTGGACGCATCCGTTTCATCCGACTCCTCAGAGACGGTGGACTTGTCGTCCTCGGTCTGCTCCCCCGCAACGTTGTCTTCGTCGATGAGCTTCTTCTCGACCAGCGCGAGCTGCTCTTCGAGGCTCATCTCGGAATCATCGTCCTTCAGCTCACTGACGAGCGATGACCGTTTGAAGTCGCTGGGGGTCGAGACCGTATCAGCCTTTTGATCTGCCACGTCGTCTACCACCCTTCACGCCAGGCCCCTGCCTGGCGGTGTCGTTCCCCCGGCCTACTTCATCCGGGAAGGAACATTCTTGATCGGCAACTTGGTGGGCTTGTTTGGCCCACCTGCACCGCTCGGGTACGCCTTGCTCATCACTCACCTCCCGCTACCCATGTGGAAGGTCTTACGCCTTGCCTCACGTGCTTTGATCCGAGAGTTCTCGGTCGGTCCCCTATCGTGTAGGTTCTGCTCACGCATGAGCTGTCGCCTATGTCTTTGTGACCGGACTTCCACCGGCTCGTGGCCGAGGTTCTCGTCTATGTAGGGGAAGATCCCCTTCTCACGACTCCACTCGGCAATACCTTGCTCGCTATAGATCCGCCCTGCGCGCTTGCCGCATGCAGTGCACGTCGGGTACTGCTCTTCGCCGTGCATTTCCGATGCCGGCATCCGCAGCGTGCACTCCCAGGTGACGACCTTATCGGGCGTCTCGCGCCGATCCGGACATTCCGGGTTGTTGCATCGGAAGTCGTAGATCATCCATTGCCCTCCGACGTGCGCGCAGTCCGGCCGTTGCTACGGCCCTCGGCGAATCGGTTGCCTTCCGGACCCTGCCCGGTCTGCTTCGGCCCGCCCTGCGAGCCCGGTCCCGGCCCTTCCTGCTGGCCGACCAGCATGGCCGCAACCTGCTGGAACTCGACCACCATCTGTGGGTCGTTGAACCTGTGGGCGGTGAAGAACCGCTTGCTGAACGTCGGAGCCAGGAACGCCGCAGGCCCGAGGAGGGAGACGATGTTCCCAAGCTCCTGACGTTCGGCGGCGAGGTCATGCGGTTCCAGTTCGGTCAGGTCGATGCGTGTCTTGAAATCGCCCTGGATCTGAAGGCGCGAGAGCCGCCCCTCGAACGCCGTTCCGCGAGGTCCAGTGATGTTCACCTGCATGCGCTCGTCCATGTTGTACTGCATGGAGTCGAGCGTGATCTTGGCGTGCCGTTCCAGGCATCGGGCGACCGTGGCCCGTTTATCATTGTCCCTGGCAGTACCACTGCGTTCGATGATGGCGGCTTGCGTTGCCGTGTCGCTGTCGGCAATGCCCCGCGCCTCCGGGGAGTTCCCCAGGATCTCGCTCATGTCGTCGATGAACCGAGCCATCATGCGATAGATTGCCGGGTCCAATGGCGCGTCTTCGAGTGCTCCAATGTCTGTTCTGTTGCCCTTGCGGAATTCGACTACAACGCCATCGTCGGGATCGGCGAGCTTCGCCTTCTCGCTCTCATCGAGCATCCCGAACCGGGAGATGTATTTGCGCTTGAAGCGCCGGAAGTGGGTGAGCAACCCACTCCACATCTCGTTGTAGCCGAGCGCCAGCGGGCGGGCCGCCTCGATCTCGGTAATCGGCCAATACTCTCCGGGCACCTCATGGATCTTGCAGTCGCTATACGGCGAGGTCTCGATGTACGGTGGAAACGGCATCTTGCCTACAAGTTTGTCGAATCCATCGACGATGTACCGGATCTCGCGCTTCTTCAAATCCCAGATTTGGGTGCCCCAGATCCGCGAGAGGTGTCGATCGTTGGGTGTGAGTGTGAGCGGCTCCGCCGGATTGAAGGCCGCATTACTGCCTTCCAGCCGTGCCCGCGTGTTGCGCGAGAGGCCGTCCCGGTCTACGAAGCGCAGAGCGTTGGTGATCTCCTTCTTGTGCTCGAAGAACTCCACCGCCTCGAACTCTTCGAGGGTCCAGCTCATACGCTCGCCGATCTTCTGGTGCTCCTGAAGGTCGTTCGCGCCCTCCGGATCGATCCGCATGTCCAAAAAGTGCACCCAGTCGGTTCGGAAGTAGTCGGCCGGATTGCGGTTGTCTACGACGAACTTGGTGCGTCCGCGTCGGATGGGTGTACCGTCTGCGCGGAGCTTCGGAGTCCCGCCGACGAACTCGATGCGCTCTTCGCCCGTGAGCGGGTCCACCTCGTAGGCAACCTCGCCGAGCTGCTCGGGCTTGTCCTTCTCGGGGTCGATGCCCAGGTCCGGCACGTAGGTATGCTTCAGGAACCCGACTCCGAAGTGCGCCATCAACAACGTCAGGCGCGCATGCAGGAGGAAGTTGTTCTTTGGTGCCTGGAGCACGTAGTTGAGTGCGTGTTCTGCCGCCTCGCGCTGTTCATCGTCTCCGAGCCCAGACGCTCGACGGGCGTGCAGGTTGAACCACGGGATCTGCCACATGATCTGCGCGTTCTGGCTCGCCAGGACCGCCAGGATGCGGTTGACGACGATGCGCTTTTCGGTGGGATCACCGTAGTCCCAGTCGTCGATCTCCCAGTCCCAGGTGAAACCGGGGTTCTGCTTGCCGACATAGAAGTCGATGTTCCGCTGGAAGGTCTTAAAGTAGTTCTCGGACTGCGCCTCTGCCATCCGCACGAAGGTCTCGTCGAGTCGCACGTCGTTCTGCCGACGCCGCCCTTTCCGCGTGTCCTTCAGACGTGCATTTGCAAGGCCGGCCCTACCCGACCCTGGTGGTATGCTTGCCCTTGTCTTCTTCTTTCGCGCCGCCATGTTTCACCGCCGCCCAGAACTTCTGTTCCTCTTCCTCACACTGGCGTTTGAACTTCCTGGCGCTATCGAGCGTCATGTTGTCCATCGTCGCCGCGAATTTCTCGTAGTGCGGCATGCAGTCGAAGCACAGATCGAGGACCACTGCCGAGGTGTCGCTCAACCGGACCTTCCCGAAGTTGGGTTCCACCAGCTCCTTCAGGTCGCCTCGGTGGTAGCACCCATCGCAGAAGGTTCGCTTCATTTCTGCTCCCGCACGATCCGTGGTCGAATGGGCTTCTCGCAATGAGCGCACATCAACTGCACGGGGATCAGGTCTGCGCGAACGTGTTTCTCGAACAGGCAGCGTCCGCACTTGTAGATCGCAGTCGGCTTGAATCGGCCCTGCTCTTCCGACAGCAGCTTCTCAACCTTCTTGGTCGTCTTGCTTCTCATGCCAGTACGTACTTCCCTCGTTGCTGCTTCTTCTCGATCTGCTCGGCCCACCAGCCCCAGGTTCCTGGCATCGAGACGATTGCGTCAGGCGTCTCGAACCCCCGAGACAGGAGGATGTACTTGTTCGCATCGAAGGCATCGATCCCCTTCTGCACGATGGCTTCGGGGTCGTCCATGTTGGCGATGGCGTGCGCGGTCGTATGCTGCTTCTTCCGCAGATTCCGGTAGCACTTGAGCGTCTCGACGCAGTGGTCGAAGATTTGGAACTTTGGCGAGTCCTTCTTTTGCCAGAGGTATCCGTCGAGCAGAGCAACATAGGCCATGTCTACGCCCGGCTCGTTGCGCCCCTTCTCGATGTAGATGCCCTCGTCCTCGAACATCTCGCCAATGGATTTGAGTCGCTCTTCGTCCTGTCCCTGAGTGCGCCGCCAGATCGATGGATCTCCAACAATGCCCCGTATCCGTTCCCAGTAGGGCTTGGCTTTGATGGCCTTCGCCTGCTGGGGGACCGTGAGGCCCGTCATTACGATTTCGTCGATCTGGACGCATTCGTCGATGGACTTGAATGCGATGGGAGTGAAGGCCATTGGGTTCGCAGTGCCGTAGTCGTAGCCCGCGTAGAGCGGCCACTCCTCGGGCACGTTGAACTTGGGCACGGCGACATGCGCCTGACGTTCGAGCCAATCGGGGTACACCTTGCGACCGCCGAAGATTTGGAAATTGATTTCCATTTCCTGCTGCCACTTGGAGCCCGCTTGCCCGCCTGGATAGCCCTTGACCTGCGACTGGAACCATCGCATTCCCTTCTCGGTGTCTGGGTCTTTGACCTCATCCGCCGAGTAGTGCAACCGCATGACGCGCACGCCATCGCGGGTGGTGTAGTATTCGATGCCTTTCGACACTTCTCCTACTTCTTCTTTGCGCCGCCGGGCTTCGCCTCGGGGGACGCTGTTTCGGGGAAGTCCACGTCCCCAGCTTCTTCGATGGCGATGAGGAACTGCTCCACCGAGGAGATGTTCTGCGCGCATCGGTTGGCGTCGAACACGGTCATCCCTCCCCCAAGACCTGCCGAATTCGACTTCAGCAGCTCGTAGGAGAGCATTTGCCACATCTGAGCCACTGCCACGGCGTCCGTGTTCAGCGGCTTGCCGTCCACGCTGATGAGTTCCGGGGGAACCTGCGTGGTCATAAACGTCATCGGATGGACGGCAGGGAGATCCGGCATCGGCCTGCCTGCAAGGCCAGCCAGCCGGTCTCGTGCGTTCTGGATGTAGGCGCGTTGACGCCCCATCGCGTGTTGGTCGAGGCCCATCGTTGTGCCTGCCGACTGTTCACGGGCGGTTGTGACACACACCTCGTAGCTGAAGTCGGCGAGGCTGCCGAGTTCGGTGTTCTTGTACTCGAAGTCACCGAACAGATCCTCGAACGCCATTGGTTACCACCTCTCGTTGCAAGTTGCTAACGAGTGACGGATCCGCTCGTCACGTACTTCCACGGCAGCCGCCGTAGAGCTTTCTGCACCTGATGCAGAAATACGTTGATGGCCGTATTCACGAGGGCCACCTTGAAGGGCTCGAACACCGACAACAATCCGGCGACGGCGTAGCCAATCGGTTTGATGGCAGCGTCGGAGCTGCCCGGTAGGTATCCCGCGCCATCCAAGAGCGCGCCGATGTACTGCCAAACGAGGATGACGAATGGGATCGCCTGGTTGTTGATCCACTTCACTCGCTTGGCGATGATGCCGATGAGGGCACCAATCGTGATGAGAATTGCCATTGTTTCGGGGGTCACGTTGATCCTCCTATTCCTGATACAGTCCGATGCCCCACACTTTGCCGAGGATCCGAAGCGGCGTTGTGATCGCTCCCGCCCACTGGGGATCCCACATAAGGCTGACCATTATTTCGTCGTATGCCATGACGCTCGGCAGCCCTTCCCAGGCCCCGAACATCGTGTTCCCCGAGACGCTCGGGTAACCGAGCCAAATCATCGAAGAGATAACATCGAGCGGGTTGACGTTCGCCACCGCACCCGAGCGCCAGCCCCAACTTGCCCACTGGTCACGTCCGTTCCGGGGAGCGCCAGCCAGGTTGCCGTCTGCGTCTGCTCGTATTCCCGCGAGAGAGACCTCGGCTGGCGTTTGCCAACAAATCTGGTGTTGGGCGTAGAGGGCATTCAAATGCTGGGCGGCGGGTGCGGCGTTCCAGGGGCTATTCAGCAGCGCGTTACCTTCGTGCATGCTTCCCACTGGGACCGGAACCGCCACGGTCGTTACCGGCGGAGTTGCAGTCCAATTCACTGCAACAGTGCCCTGCACGGGGCGCGTTACCGAATAGAGCCCGAACTTCTCGTAATTCTGCACGTTGATGCGGTCGAGGTATGTGGGGTTGTAGTAGTTGGCCGCACTCGTTGTATCCACCACGTCGTTTGGTGGATCATCCACGTCGAGCGGGATGTTGTGCAGATTCCCGCTCGTGCCGAGCGTAATGTCGTTGGTCCCATCGCTGGACCACAGCAGGAATTGCTCTTTTCGCCAGCCCATCACTGACCTCGCTCTTGGTAGTACCCGATGCCGTAGACCCTGCCGAGAATGCGAAGCGGCGTTGAGATGACTCCTCCCCACTGCGGCACCCACATGAGGCTCACCATGAGTTCGTCGTATGCCATGACGCTCGGCAGCCCTTCCCATGCTCCAGTCCACGGGCTTCCGGCTGCCGCCATAGACGGATAGCCGAGGAAGATCATCGAAGAGGCAATATCGAGCGGATTGACGGACAGTCCCGCCTGACGCCAACCCCAGTACGTCCATTGCCCAGTAACGCTTCCGTCTGCATTGCCCCGCGTGCCAGTCAGTGATGCTGTGGGGGCGTGGAATGTGATGCGGTGCTCGTTGTAAACGGCTGATGCGTGCTGGGCTGCGGGCGCGATGTCCCAGGGGCTATTCAGCAGCGCGTTGCCCTCGTGGGCGCTGCCGACCGGCACCGGGACCGAAACGACTGTCGCGGCCGGGTTGGCGGAGAACCCAACAGAGTCAGTGCCCTGCACGGGGCGCGTTACCGAGTAGAGCGCGAATTTCTCGTAGTGCGTCACGTCGATCCGGTCGAGTGACGCGGGGTTGTAGTAGTTCAGGCTCCCGATGTCCGCCACGTCGTTTGGGGGATTGTCTTTGTCGAGCGGGACGTTGTGGCACTGGTTCGTAGTGCCGAGTGTGATGTCGTTGGTGCCGTCACTCGACCAGAGCAAGAACTGGTCTTTTCTCCAGCCCATCAGGCCGCCTCCTTATCGTCCTCTTCCACGAGGGTTGCGTAGTAGCTACCGGCTGCGGCGGTCGTGATGAGAATGATGCGGCCACCGGAGTCGGGGTCATCCGGGTAGCCCTTCGCCATCGGAAGAGCTGCTTTGTATGCGTCCTCGAACTCGGGTTGGAAGGCAGCCTCGTCGCAGATCACCAGCGAGGCGGTGTAGGAACGGAACATATCGGCACCCTGCGGGATCCCAGCGATCACCGATCCGTTGGGATACCACAGCTCACCTCGGGTCGGGGTCAGCTCGGTAGCGCGCATGAACAGCGGCATCGCCCTCTCGATGAACGCGCAACGGGCATGCAGCCACGAGTTGCGGTACACGAGGTTCCATGCGTCTTCTGCCTTCTTGGATTGGATCATCACCCGCGATTGCGGGTGGAAGCGGGCTTCCCAGGTTGCATACGCGCAGCAGAGCCAGGTCAACATCAACTGCCGCGACTTGGAAATCGCGGCTACGTCTCCTGATTCTTTGCCGTGGATGTGTTGGAGTGCTGCTCGGAGGTACTTCTTGTCGGTAGGGAAGGGTTTTCGGGGGAACTTGCGGGATCGCTCATCGAATGTCCGAACGAAACCGCCGAAGATGTAGTATTCGGGATCCTTCGTGCACTTCTCGATGACCTTCTGGACCTTCGAGGTCGCACAACGGCGATTCATCCCGAGTTGCCGGAGCAGCTCGCGATCGAACGCTTCGAGATCCTTGAGCTGGGCTTGCGACCGCAGGACGCGCTCGCTCGTCAACCGCTCGGGCATTCCACACCACCCCACCACACTTCACAACCCATGAAGAGCGTGGGCGATATGGCGCAGAAATGTCAAGTTGCCCGAAAACAGAACGGCTCCGGGTGTGTGAGCCGGAGCCGTCCCAAGGGGAACCAACGCACGTGGTACGAAGGTGTTTCAACGGGGGAACTGTACCAGTCAGAGCCGGTTACTTCAACCCCCAACGTGCTCGATAACCACGGTTGTCGTAGTGGATGTGGCTGCGGTAGTACCCGAGACCGCCCTCACCCATGCGCGTGGGTCTGCCGATGCCGTAGCGCATCGTGGGCTCGCTCATCAGCTCGTCGGCAACCTTGTAAACCCGCTTCATGGATACACCTGGCACCTTGAAGTCCACCGCCATGATGCGCTTCGAGATCCATTTGGTGAGATGTCTGGAGTTTCGTGCTGAATCGGGGATGTAGCGGACGAGCCAGGTGGGCCGGAGACAGTCGGTGATGATGATAGGCTTGCGGAGCTTCTCGCGGAGCACCTCCAGACTATTCGCCAGTGCCGTCGCCGCGTCTACATCCTGACACACAACCGGGAACCGATCGTGCTTACAGACCCGCTTGGGCCAATACACCCGAAAGTCGCTCAACCAGAAGTGATCCGAGACTTTCACGTCTGGGACATCCTGGCCGTCGATCCTCACTACCCGTGTCTCCATCGCCACAACCCCTCCCGAGTGTGTCATTCTGTGCACGCCGAGGGGGATGCGCCCTCGTACCGCAGGCTCTCACGGCGGATCTGTGCGTGGAGCCGTTGGCCGGTCGGGCGCACCCGCCTCAGTCCTCTTCAACCTCCACGTCGTCGCCTTGCTGCCCCGCGAGGAGCAGGGCCACCTCCAGGCGTTCGGTCGCGTTCCGGTGGAACCCCAGCGAGATGGACTGCGCGACAACCTGCACCGCCTTGCGGAACTTGTCGCCGTCCTTCCACCGGGACGTGGTAAGCACCCCATCGAGCTGGATCATCATGCCCTTGCGGAGATGCCGTCCGCAGTGTTCGGCGAGCGGCCCGTAGACCACGACCTTGTGCCAGTCGGCCTTCTTCGGGTCGTATGGTGATCGCACCCGCAGGTCGAGGATTGCCATTGCGCGTCTTCGTCCCTGTGCAGGGAACATCCTCGGGTCACTATCCAGAAATCCCGACAGCCGCACGCTGTTCATGCCCCACCCCGCAACCGCCCTGTGGTACAGTGGGTGTAGACCATTTTTCGTTCGGTGGCAAGGGGGAACCGATGGAAGACGGCAAGATTGCAACTCGCTATATGGGCCTGTGCCACTACTGCGGGCTCGGGATCACGGTGCAGGAGATGTATCACAACGTCGGGCACGACAAGGTACACCAGAAGTGTTTGGAGGAACGCTTTGAGCGACGACAGGGTAACGCCGATTATCGAGGATCTGGCAAGCGTAACGACCCAGATCCAACTTCGTGACCGACTCATTCGGTTGCTCGCGCACACGTCGCAGTGGATGCTAATGGACGGCTACGGGCACCGCGCAGTGATCCAAGACCATGACGTGACGAATATCGATCGGCTCCTACTGGATGCCGAGCAGGTTGGCTGGGACGGGAGGGATGAGGAGTGGTGGAAGACACACGAGTCATTGCGGTGGACGAGTATAGCGTCCGAGAAGTCCGAATCTCCGAAGAGGACTATCACCGGCGGTTCTTGATCGCGGAAGGCAAGCTCGCCGGAGCGGTGGATACGGCGAAGCTCCACAGGTGGCTGCGTGAGCAGGGGATCAACCCGCACCAGGGCTACGGCACTGGCCGCGAGCACTCAAGCGAACACATCATCTTCTTCCAGACCTATTGGAAACGCGAGGTGCCCGATGGAATATAGGCATTACGATCGACTGCTCTTCGCATACGGGTGGGAGGAGAGGATCAACGATCAGATCATGCAGCTCAACGCCGAGGGCTTCGAGCTGATTTCGGCCGACGTGAACTCGCTCGGCAATGTCCTCGTACACATGAGTCGGAGCGAGGCAATGCCCGAGGCAAAGGAGCCCGATGTTGAAGGATAAGAGGGAGGGGATCATCGACTTCCCCGAAAAGGACGCGGAAGCGGAGTTGAAGAAGGCCAAGAAGTATGCAGCGGGGCTTTTGGTGGACGCAGAGCACTTCGCGCTCGTCACCAAAGGCCCTGACGATGAGGTCGTGTCCTACATCTTCGCCAAGGGGGGCAGGGTGGTGGTCGAGATGCACGAGCACATAACCAACGCCTGCATGGAGATGGTCCAGCATCACATCAAAGAGCCGGGGTCGGTGCCGAACCACTCCCAGGAGCCGAATTGAGGTGCCATGTTACGTTCCCCTAGAGAGTGGGTTCGCTACAGGAACGAGGGGCAGTCCTTTGCTCGCTATCACTGCCTCGATCCGTCGTACCCCAGTCGCCAGCTTTGCCACCACCGCCACTGGGGGAATCTCCGTCCGGAGCGATGGACAGAGCCCGGCGATCCACCAGTTGACCAGTGCTGCGCTACATGCCTGAAGATGCTCGGGGAGTTCGTATCCCCAGCAAAGAAGGCGAGGATTCTCCGCGATCTTCAGTTTGTGTGTAGCCACCCGGAGCGGACCCGTAGGTGGGTGTATTGGACGGAGATGCTCTTCGAGGGTAGCCCCCACAAGGCTGCCTTCCGATACAAGCGGGTGCCCTGATGATCCGCTGCACGCCCGAGTATTTCGTCGGCGTGATCCTGGGCTTGGTGCTGGGGTTCATCATCGGCTCGTTCCTGGCGTGGGGCTACTACATGCGGGCGCGCAATCTGATGCGGATAGCCCAGCGAATGAGGGAGGAGATCGATGAGCGAGGAGACGAGGAATCTGGCTGCTGATGCACGTGAACGGCTTACTGCGACGGAGCCCAGTGATGCTATGGCGCTGGGACCGGAGGTGACGCCACCCGGCAAAGAGGCTCCCGCTACTCGAAGGGGCTCCGCTTCGGAGCCCCGGTTGAAGCTCGTGACCGACTGCGACGAACGGGGCTGGCTCAAGTACAGCTTCACGGTACACGCGAAGCACATGGCATCTACGGTCCCCTCGGGTGGGCGCAACGGCATCGAGGCGGTGCTATTGGCACTGATGAAAGTCAACGACAAGGACATCAAGGATGGCTGATGGATTGGACCGCGCAGTACAGCGGGTCATACGCGGCGACATCTTTTTCACCGAAGAGGGCTTTACGGTTGGGCGGTTCAAGCCGTGTCCCGTGTGCGGCATGCTTATGTTCTCCTCCGGAGCCGAGCACATTTGCAACGAGCCGCCCAACTACACCGGGATTGGCGTCATCAAGGACAGCGAGAAGAAGAGCAACTTCTCGCTACTGGAGCAGACGCTACGTGCGTGGATGCGGGTCATGGACAAGGCGTACAAGCGCGACATCGAGCGCAAGATATTCGGCAACCAGTGTCCGCAGTGCGGCAAGGCGACCAGTGAGCTGTGTCCTGGGTGCGGGCGCTGCGCGGGGTGCTGCGGATGATGAGCGTCCGGCCTGATGCGCTGTGGCATGAAATCTACGAGGGTCGCCTTTACGTCCCTTGGTGGAAAACGATTCTGCCAAGGCTGTTCGGATTCAAGGTGGTGCATTTCTCTGGCGATTACATGGTGACGGTATACTCGTGGCGCGGGAAGCTGTACTGCATGAAGGTGGAGAAGGTGCTATGAAGAGACGTGACTTCCTAAAGCTCCTCGGAATCAGTGGTGGCGCAGCAGTCGCGGCGACCATCCCAGCATCAAAGGCCGAAGGTGACGCACCGCCGGACCCGAGAATGCGGTTCATGCTGACTGGCGGGGTGGCGTGCGTGAACTTCAACGACTGCATCATTGGGCGACCGCTGGACGAGACTACGTGGTACGAGACGCGGGCGCAGGCGGAGATGGGTTGGCTGGCGACGGTTCGATCGGAGAGCTGGACCACGAAGCCGAAGCTGTACGAGTGGCGCAATGCGCGCTGGGAAGACTTGGAGATGGGAAAATGACCGACAAGAACTACACCGACATCACGCTCGTGAACACCTATCTCGAAGAGGAGCGCGAGGAAGCGGCCAAATGAGACGCATCCTCTTCACCGGCAGCCGCAAGCAACGGATGCCTGACCGTGAGAAGGCGATCGTCTATGGGGTGCTGACGACGCTCGGGACCGACTGGATCGCCATTACCGGCGGAGCCACGGGAGTCGATGACTGTGTGTACTCGTGGTGCCACGGGCACGGCATCCACGTGGCGGTGGTGAAGGCGTTGTGGTGGAAGCACGGCCGGGCTGCGGGTCCACGTCGCAACGCCGTCATGTTGGACCTTCGCCCAGACGAGGTGATTGCGTTCCCGAGGAAGGACTCGAAGGGGACGCTCGACATGATCCGCAAGGCCAAGGCGAAGGGTGTGCCCGTGCGGGTCTATCCACTGGACCAGACAACGATTCCTGACGCCGAGGGGCCGAACGCCTGCTCGGGAACCGAACACCACGACCCCAACTGCGGGGGCACATGCGGGGTGCTGGAATGACTGGAGACGCCATGAAACATATCCCCAACTGCGTCCACTGCGGCCAGCAGCTCGGCGCAAACGCGAACGCGCAGGAGGTCCACGAGTCCTTCTGGCGTCACAAGAACCCACGCGACTGCATCGACTTCTTCCGCCAGCGGCTCAACATGCTGGAGAACTTTGAGGAGGAGGACGACTGCTGGGGTTCGAGGATGACAGAGCGGGTAGATGGCATCGAGAACCGCCTGTCGATACTCGAAACCATGTTCGGCGCTCACCACGTCCACCCCCCGGCTCCACCGGCTCCAGTGGACCCACGAGATCGAGGGAGTGAGTGATGGGGTACTTCTCCAACGCCTGCGAGGGATCCGAGTACGAGGAGCGGTGGTGCCGGAGGTGCAAGCACGGAGAGACCTACGAAGGCCAGAGTTGCCCGGTGCTACAGCTCCACTTCGTCTGGAACTACGCGCAGTTCGACCGCCGGGGCCTGGAAGCTCGCCCAGGAACCAAGGCGGCGCAGATCCGCGAGGGACTGTCCATCTTCATCCCGCGCAGCGACGATGGACTCGACAATGAGCAGTGCAAGATGTTCCTACCCACGGATGAGGGGTGATACGAATGAACGAAGGAAACGAACCCCTCCACTGGGGCGACCAAGAGGTGCCGAACTGCACCAACTGCCAGGGACCGATCGATCTCACGGATCCGGACTGCTCTCGCAGCGTCCGTACACCCGTGGGGACCATGTTCTACCATGCACGTCTGGAATACTGTATCGGCGCGCTCCGGGACGAGACGAAGCTCCTACGTGCTCAACTGAAGAACACGGTTGAGAAGGTGGCCGAGCTTGCGCGAAAGGCGGATCGACAACCATGAGTGACTTCTCTGGACTGATTGGCAAGAACCTGTGGGTTGCCTCCATCAACAAAACCACGCTGAATGCCGGCAAGCCGTACCTGCGTGGAACAGTCGGCGGAGCCTACGTGGAGAAGGTTCCAGATCCAGACTTCGAGGGTGACAGGGGCGTCTGGCTCGTCACCATCGACTGTGATGGCGCGGTCGAGGAGTTCTCTCTCTCTGGCCTGTTGTACACGCACGAGGTATGGCTGCTCGATACGACCGAGGCACCTGTCGTCAAGCAGGGCACATGAGTGAGCCCATGACACTGAAGCAATGGCTCGTAGTCGGTCCGATCATCTTCTTCGGCAGCGCCGTAGTCGGCTTCATCGTCGCCTTCGTCGCCGGGCGGATCCGCCGATGAAACGAACCATCGACCTCACCCGAGCTGCCACCCAAGGCAACCCGAAGGTCACAGGCTATGCCGTCAAATTGGGGAAATGCACCCACTGCCGCCATCGACTCGAAGCGCATGATGGCCTCGGATGCACCTTCGACAAGTGCCACTGCATGGCCTACATAGACCGATCGCCCGAAGCAGCAGCCTCCGCCAGAATCCGTATCCTTCGAGCTGCCAAGATGTTAGGTCAAAAGAGGTGACCTAGATCGCCACCATCCGTTCCGCTACATCAGGCGTAGCGCCCGCTACATCAGGCGTAGCACTGCTACATTTCCCGTAGCAACTTGTCTCCTTTTTGTAACTTCTCGCCCCGCGTGCCTCCCAAAGACACCACGAATCCGCCTAACTCACTCTCCCATAAGCACGTACCTGCCCTTGACAGAGTGTGCTACCCTTTTCTCCTATACTCCCCTCCGGAAGCAACCCACGAAGCTCCTCCGATCTCTTAATCAGAGGCTCCGTTGCTTCCAACACCAACCGCACCATTTCTGCTCCACTTTCCCAGAATTGTGAAGGCAAGCTGTCCTGCCCTGGGCCGCGCAGAGGCGGCGGTCAGCGCGACCGCCTGCGGCGCTCCCGCCTCCCGCACCGCTCGGCGTCGTCCCACCCTGGCGACCACGAGCGCAGCAGCGGCGACCGGATGCAGCCTTCTTCACTCGTGCTTGCATGGCAACGAGCGGAATGGACCTCGATCCCTGGAGTGCAATGCAGCGGCCGGATCATGGATGCACGAGTTACGACTCCTGGCGAGACTTGCACCGCAACCGGGTAGAGTTTGGAAGATACGTTGCCTGGATCCGCCCACGTTCGTACGTGTTGAATCCCTGCGAACGTCCGAGTGCAGGAACGTAGTTCGAGCTTGGATCCACCCCGAAGAATGTCACCGATGAGCAGACACGAAGAAGGCCCCCGGAGCACCCAACCCCGAAGGCCATTGCAGACCGAACCGATGCGGCAGCGAGACTAGCGCGGCCGCACCATCACCATTTCCTCGATCATGTCCCGTGCAGTTTCCTTCTCAATGTCACGCTCTCCCAGGAATGAACGGAACGCACGCCGCACACCGACCGGCTGATCCTTTGCCTTGACTGGAGCAATATGATCCTCGAACCGAGTCACCCCTTGCAGCAACCCGTAGGCGCTGATCCCACTGCCGCCCAGCGCATGGTTTCCGAGGTCGTTCACGTCCTGCAACACCTGCAAGAACGACTCGCGCTGATTCTCGCGGATGCTTTGTGTGCGCTTCGTTGCGTCCTTGGGGATCGAGATGTAACGATCGACGAACGCATCCACTTCCGAGCGACTCACGACCTTCGACGCCAGTTGCGCGAGCATTTGTTGCTCGGAGAGTGCACGCGCCCGACCGTCCGTGATCCAGGCTACCGCATCTCGCACGCGATCCTTTGCCGACACCGTATGCTTGATCGACTGCCACGCCCGCTCTACCCGCGCCCGTGCGTTGCCCTCGTCGGACGCATGCGACCGCTCGAATGCTTTGCCCGTGTTCTTGCAGATCACGCGGAAGTTATCGAACGCGCCCAGAATCCCCCGCGTCCCATCATGGCCCGCCAGAAGATTGAACAGTGTACGCATGGGAGAATGATCGCCGGGAACATGCCACTCGTCGGCAACCTGACAGCAGTGGAAGAAGGAACGCCCGCCGTCAAACGTCCCCAGCGATTCCGGCTTGCCACCCGCACGCGCTAGGTTGAGCACCCACTCTGCGAACAGGAACCGACCCGAGACGGGTTGATAGCCTGACGTTACCGTCCCGAGGTACCTACCAGATGGCGAGACCGTTGCAACGTGCGTCTCGATCGGCTCGCCCCGCACAATCCACTGGCCGTTGTCGTTCTTCTCCACGATCGCAATGGGTTCCGTGCCCGACACGTCGTTGTCCGACCCGTCTGGGAAGACGGCCGCGCCCATTGCGAGAACCGTTGACTCGTAGTCCGGTGAACCATCGGCGTTGAAGATGACAGGCACCTCCACGAGCGTACCGTTCTCAACCGTTTCGCCCGCGTGCCAGATCGTGCGTGTTTCCGTTGCGGCCATGTGATCCACGCCCGCTTGGATTCCGTGTGACATTTCGTTCCCCTTGTCTTTTCGGGTTGTCGTTCTCTTCTCTCTCTCACACACACCCAACCCGATTACATTCTAGCATAGGTAACATGACACCACAAGACCACGCCGACCCGTTGAACCCTGGCCCAGAATGAAGAGCGCGCCCGAGGAGTCAACCCCGAGCGCGCCCGCCCGCCCGCATGCAGATGCTCATGCGTCGGGTAGCACCGTTGCTACGTAGCACCGGAACGAAGCACAACCCACACCACAGCTTGATAGTGCACCGGAGCCACACCCGCCCGCGCCGCCTCACGCCGAAGCACCGTAGCGTAGCGATCGTAAGCAGCCTGGCGTCTGGTCGGGATATTGCGACCAGCCCCGCGCCACATCCAGACATCGAGCACCACCGCATCCCGCTCCCCCAGGAGCGCACGGTAGAATGCTCTCGTTTTCATTGCTAGGACAGTATCAGGATCGGCACCGCGCCGGATCCAATACGCTGTCGTTCTGGCCCAGGGAAGCACACCCCGCACCCGTCCACCTCGCAAGCACACCCGCGCAAGGGCAAGGTTGCGGTCCCATCGCTGGCGCACCGATAGCGCCGCCACAACCCCCGCCGCTACACTCTCCCCCGTCCCAGTATCATGGGCCAGCGTCCGAACCTCGCCCCGAGCGCGAGCGTACCACCGCAACCCCGCCCGCCGTTGCTTCGGCGTTGCTTGGTTCCAGTATCGGGACCACATCAGACCCGTAGCTCCGGGTCACTGTGGCACTCACCTGGCAGGCAACGCAGGATCGAGCGACATCGGGTGCAAATCATTTGCAGCACCACACCGCTAGGTGGCGGGTTGGGAGCACCGCGCCGCAACCAAGCACGCCAGTTCGAGTAGACTTCGATCGCACTGTCCCCCCGCACCTCGGTTGCTGCCTCGACACCGGAGAGAGGCTGATCCACACCCCCAGGGTCAGCGGGTTGCTCATCCTCGATGCCACAACCAGCGAACCACATCCGGAGTAGCTCCGGGTTCTCGATGCGACAATACTCCTCGAATGTCCACGCCTTCCCCAGCAGTTCCGAGCTTGGTTCCCCTGCTAGCGTTGCACCGTGCCAGCTCACCCGCCCGCCCTTGGGTTGCACATCCAGCAGGATAAGCGGGTAATTGACATCCAGGGAAGTGGAGGAGATGCCGTAACCAGTTTCCCAGTTATTCCCCCGCGCCGTCATTGCATCGAACACAATGCGGGTCAGGTACGGCGTATCCCCCCACCGCACATGACAGCGGAGAGCTTGCGCAACCGTAGTTGCCAGCTCCGGCCCGTCCCAGTGAGTGTAAAGGTAGACGCCTGGCGTTGAACCGTCATGGATGTAGACGCACGCACGCTCGCCCATTGTTGTTCCCCTTGTCAGAATGAAAGAGGCCGCGCCACCCGACACGGCCCCACACACAAGGGGATACTAGCAAACATGACACCACAAGTCAAGAGTCAGTTGTCGAACCAGAACACCGCCCGCACGTCCTGACTGGACGCAAGCCCGCGCTTTGAAACTACCGCAGGCAAGACGACATCCCGCAGGCGAACGAAGTCCGGCGCAGCATCGGCGTAGCTCTCTCTCCACTGGACAGCAACGAACAGCCTTGCACCGTTGATCTTCTCCCCGTCCGTATCTGCAATGCCAAGCACCGCACCAGCATCGCCCTCGAACGCAGGGTAGTCCGGATACTTCTCCAGCACCTCATCAGCTTGCGGCATCGAGATCGTCTGGATGTCCGCACCCGATACAGCACCGCTCCAGCCACCGGGGGGAGCACCGTTGCGGTCCCATGCCTTGTACTGCCCCAGGGAGATGACGCCGAAGCGCACCGTGCCCTGGTTCATGTCGTAGGCTTGCAGCTCCGCAAGCGTGAACCACGAGTGCGAGTGCCCATCCATGCCCCACTCGATGGACTCCGTTTGCACCGCCTCAGATACATCGTCAGGCAGCCCCCGAGGGTCGGCCATGTGCTTGTAGCCTTCCCCCGTAGGCACGCCCGCGAACCCGTATCCATTGCGGACGTTGGCAAGGATCGCAAAGCAGGCGTAGTTCCTGCCGTGATACCAACGAGGCCACCGCTTGTCCTTGTCCCAGGATGCGTAAGCGATCTCGGGTGGGTACTCCCGAACGTCCTCGAATACCCACTTGCCTTCCTCGTCACGTCGCTCGACGTGGAGATGGATGTCACACCCCATAGTCGGTCCCCTTGATTGGTGTCCAATGCGAGTAACACACGTGGTTGCCAGGCTGGAGTACGTATGTGAACCCAGCCCGATCGCTGCCTCGATTGTATTGGTCCTTGTAGGGCTTCGGGTCGAAAAAGTTGGCATCGGACACCCATTCGTCCTTCTCCAGCTTCACACCGACGCGGTTCGCCCACTCCGAGCGGATCTCATCAGTCCAGTCCGCCAGCTTGCCGTTGATCTTGGTAATCATGGCCGGATCTCCAGTTCCGCAAGCGGTGGTCCCTCTGCCTCAGTACCACGGAGAAACGCCTCGACGCGGACCACCTTGCCAGTGTGCACCAACATGATAGAAACATCGAAGTCCATGATAGGGACGCCGATCCATACCGTTGACTCCTCACTGGGCTGCCACACGAAATCGTTCTTCTCGCCTCGCCTGTCTGGTTTCAGCATGGTTCCCCCTTCCTGACATCACAGTACCATGACACCACATCCGGATGCAACAAAAAAGCAGGGGCCATCCTCATAGCCCCCGCTTCCCCGAGGAACCCTGCGGTGCCAGCCTAACAGGACTCCCGAACCAAGCTGCAATCCGGACCCTACCACACAAAAGAAGGAGCGAGCGAGGGTGGAGACGGTTCTCCCTGAAGGCCCATTGTTCCCCGCTCGCTCTCCCGCAACGGCACGTCCCCGTAACGGCCGCTGCACATCATCGCTTCTTGCCGCCCTTGCTCCCCTTGCTGGTGCGACGGCTGCCCTTCTTCTTGCCACCCTTACACGGCATCACAACCTCCTAGAATTAGGGCTCTACGGTCCCTTGCACCGCAGTATAGCGCAGTGCATCGAGGTTGCCCCCCGATACGGTAGTAGTACCGCTAAAAATGTTGCCGCACATCGTAGTACCACCAGGGAAGAAGATGGCCCGCGTGGCCGTGCCTACCATCCCGTAGTTGGTTGCAGCGTGCCGGTCAGCGTTCATCGTGCCCATGAGTGCCCCAGTAGCAGTCTCCGGGGCTCCCCGCTTGCCGTAGAACGTGTGGTAGGGAACCACGCCGCCCGAGTCCGCCAGCTCGAAGAACTCCTCGACCGCACCCCCGAGATCCTGGGTGGCGCGCTGGTTGTACCTACCCTTGGAACGAGCGCACATCGCAAGCCCCGTGGCGTTGGGCTCCATCTCGATGCCAGGCTTCATCTTCGTGAGGATGTTCTTGGTCTGCTTGTGCGGGTTGCGCGACTTGCAAGCAGCCTTCGAGATGATGTCTACCAGTCCCCACGGCAAGCCCCAGCGATCCACGAGCTGCTTGTCGAACTGGCGGAAGTCCGTGCGGGTGGTCTTCTCCTTGCCCATCAGGGGCGTCAGTTCGAGAGCAGCAATGAACGCCTGGTGTAGCTCGTCGCGCTCCAGCTTCACCGGCAGACCGAGGAACTTGCGCTTCGTGATGTGGTCGAGTAGGCGCTCCGTCGCCTCGTCGTGCACCTCGCTGTCGTCCTTCCAGAGCTTCACCGGATCAGCGGATTGCTGGAGCATTCTGCGAGCAGGCTCAAAGTCGAACGCTCGGAAGGTGGTGTACGCCGGTCGGAGCCCTGGGTTCTCGCGCTCGCGTGCCGCCTGGAACGCAGCGTCCCATAGCGGTTCATCGGGAGGCCACCCGTGGACTGAATCTACATAGCGGTTGAACGCATCCCGAATCTCGTCGGACGTTGCATAGTCGAGGTCGATGCGATCGAACTCGACGCGGCCGAAGTGTTCGTTCTGGTGGAAGTCCACGCCTCTGGGAATCGCCATGACCCCGAACCTCTGCCTGCGCTCGAAGTTAACCTCCATCTCGCGTCGCCAACGATCGTCGAACCCAACCAAGTCGGGTGGCGGTGCCGTGAAGGTCTGGTCCTTCGTGTTCTCTCGATCGAACACCGGGACTTCGGTAGTTGTGGTAGTGACGTTAGCCATCGGGGCTCCCCTCGCTGGTGATGATGAGGCGGGCATGATACCACAACGAAAGAGGGCCGGGTGCAAAAAGCGCCCGACCCCCTCCGAGGGGAACCACGATGGTTCCTGCGTCAGTTTCTAGGCGGTAGCACCTCTGCCAGCTCCCTCCAGAACATCAGCACGATGCACGTCGCGCACACTGGACTCGACCAGGCCGAGGCTCCGACGACCCAGGCACACCACAGAAGACGCACGGGTACTGGATCCTTGCAGTAGGAGCAAGGACAACGCTCCGGGGCACCTGGCCCCGGAACGTAGCGCCGTAACTTCTTCGTGATCGAGCCGCTCATCGAACCCCTTGTTCCTTCGCCCACTTGCGATGCTCGTTGTAATCCTTCCATCCTGCCTTGGTCAGACCCCACCGATATTCCTTCCCGGTCTTCCCGACCCTCTTCGTCAGCCCCTTGGGCTCGCCAGAGCGGAAGTTGTTCGAGGTCCGCTGCATGAGCGTCTTGTCGGACGGAGGCTTCTCGCGCCACTTCGGTGGGAGATGAGCCCGAGCTACCTGCAAGCACTCGCTCGCCGTCGAGGCCGTCTTCATCATACCAAGAATCTGGACGCCCCACCGAACCCCGTCACCACTCGGCAGCGACCCGTCCGGTTTCGGGCTTTTTCGCCCAGATTTGATCGGCTTGGCATTGCCGTTCATCGCGCCTGCAAGGACCGAGCCGATCCCTTCGATCGCATGCTCGATCTCCCGAACCTCGCGCTTCGTCGCAGCAAGCCTGGTGCGGAGCTTCTGACGATCCGCCCGCAATGCCGCTCTCGTGGATGGTGTAAGAATGTCCATCGTTTCCCCTTCTCGGTTGAGATGGGGGAGGGGAGTTCCCTCCCCCATCAGGTCACACTGCCCGCAGCTTCCGGACAATGATCTTCAGTTCGTAGTTGCGCTTGGCCTTCCCCTTCGTCTTCTCGAAGGTTCGTACCGCTCGCGCAACCGCCGTCGAGAACTTGCCCGCCGTCTCCTTGTAGTCACATGGATACGGAGGCTTCCCGTCAGCATCGATGGTCACATGGAATTGATACCCCATCGTTGCATTCCCCTTGTTGTCAATGAACCGGCCGAGATCGATGTCCCGACCTACATACTAAGTCTAGCATACCATGACACCACGGTCAACCACTTTTTATTGTGGTGCAATCCAACATGACACCACAAGATGTAGTGTCACTCTTGTCATAGCTTCTTCCAGTCTTCAGCGGGATCGCCGTTGTCGTCCCCGTCCAGATACCTGGCGATCTCGTCTCCCATAGTTTTCAACGCCGATCGCGTCACCGCAATCGATGTCATTCCGGCTGGCGTCAGGAATTCGAGATACACCTCGCCACCGTCGCCCTCCGTGCCGTCGTCATCGAGGCCGAAGGAAGCCGCGTTGGTTAGGTCCAGCATGATGTCACTTCCCCTTCTTTCGTTCGCCACGGCCCTTGCGGGTCGAGTGCCCCGGACAGTACCGAGGCCAGCGGTGGCGGGCTCTGTCGTACTCCAGATACAAGGCGCAACCAGCGAAGAGACACACGTGCTCCCGCATCTTCCAGGCACGTTCACGTCGCTTCGCCTCGCGCCATTCCTTCCGCTGCGCCTCGTTGGTCAACTCGAACCTCCCACTACGGTAATCACCACAGACGGCGAGTAGTCCATCCGCGCAGCCCCCAGCTCCTTCGGCCGGTTCTCCATACCCTCGGCCAAGCGGAGATCCTCGGCGAGCTTCTCCTTGTCCAGTACCCACACTTCCTTGCGGATGAAGTAGCGACCAGCAATACCGGACTTCGCTACCTGTTCCTTCTCGTAGCCCTTCAACGACTTCTCCGAGTCCAGCGCCGGGTCGTTGGGGTCCACGGTGCCCTTGTGGTTCTGGCGCAGACCCACGCGCAACGCACCCGCCTGGCCGACGATCGACTTCTTCCCCTTCGGGAGATGCGCGGAGGGGAGGAGAGTCTGCAACGGCTCGGACATGCCACCGCGAAGACGCCCCGCCGTTTCTAGGATGCGGTTGCGCCGCGCCTGCATCTTGGCAATCCACTTCTTCGCTGACTCGGCGACTTCCTCCAAGTTCTTCACCTCGGCAGCGTTGTCGATCAAGCCCTGCTCTTCGGCCATGATCTCGATGATTCGGTCCCACTGCTCATCGGTGACGACGCCATCGGCTGCATCGATCTCTTGGTAGATCGCATCCAGCTCTGCGTTCTCGATCTCGAATAGTGCGGTCAGCATGGTTACTCCCGGATGATGATGCGATGGCAGTCTGGGCACTCGAAGGCGTCTACGTTGGGATAGTGCCTGCTGCCATCGTCGAGCACTTGCTCCACTCCCGCCTTGACGAACTCCATCCTCGTGTAGACCTGCACCTTCGTTGGCACCTTGTCTTCCACGTCTACGACCTTGTTCTTCGCCGAGCTGGGACACATGCAGTAGAACGGCATCACTTACCGTCCTGCACGAGAGACAGTCCCCACTGGGCAACCGGATCGGGCACCTTCGGCGAGTCGCCCGTCTCCTTCTTCACTTCGAGGCGGATCTCCCCGAGGATCTTGCACCACATCGTTGGGTTCTGGCCCTCCGAGGAGTACAAGGTTGCGACTCGCTGACGCCGCCATTCCTTCTTCGCCTTCGACCTATGGAAGATCGGCATTGCGAGAAGCTCGTCGATGTACTCGATCACATACTGCGGTGGGATCCAGCGTGTTGCCTGCTGCGCCTTCGGTCCCTGGGGCGGTCCCTGCGGTGGCTCCTCGCCGTAGAACGCACGCGCCGCATCCATCTCGTCTTGCGGCGACGGCCGCACGTCGGCTTCCGCGTTGTTGATGTCGAGCGCGGCCTGCTCCCCGTTGGGTTCGTTGACTGGGAACGGCCCAATGTGGGTCGGAGGTGCTTCCTGCGTCGGCGCACCCACCGGCTGGATGGACTCCTTCTGCGGCTTCGCCTTGTCGCGGAACCCCGGAGCATCCTCGTCGATGTTCGTCCACCGACTGATACCACTGAAGCGACGAGTTGCCGCAACGTCGGCTCGCTTCTCCGCGAACCGTTGCAACGTCTCGACCAGCTCTTCCGGGTCTTCGTGCTCTACTTGCCCGCGCTCCTGCTGCTCAATCGCAGGGTCGCCGTCGTTCCACTTCGAGCCGCATCCACCCTTCTTCTTCCAGCAGAGCCAGCCACCGCCGTACTCTTCCTTCCCCTTGATGACCTGATTCTCGCCGCAGTTCGGACACGCGATCTGTGCTCGACGGTAACGGAACTTCGGTTCCCAGCTCGAAGCGATACCCCATGCGCCACCCACGCACGGACCTGTCTTGTCGCCAATGTGGATCCATACGATCTCGCGCACACGGATCGGGTTCTCCTTGCCGTCACCCTCGACGATGCACTCGCCTGGCACTGCGACCAGACTCAAGATCGTCTTCACCCGGTTGCTCCCATTCTGGGTCAGGAACGGCTTCTTCACACCGGCCATCGTCATCAGGTCGGCTTCCTCGCTCGTGCCCTTCGACAGAGCGCGCTCGAAGATCATCTTGATACGCGCCTCGGCACGCTCCATCAGTTCGAGCCGGTTCTCGAACTCCTCGTCCGACATCTCCCCCAATGCGAAGACACCGGCCTGATGCTGGCCGAGCGAGTATTCGGTATTGTCTTTGGGTTGCGTTGGAAGCTGGACGACTTCGGCCTCGACTACCTCTGGGAGCGTCTCTTCGGGCTTCTGTCGCGCAGCCTTCTTGCGGCCAGGCTTCTTGGAGCTGGCCTTCTTGGTGCGGGCCACCATTCGTATCCTCCCGTGGTTGGTTCCTGACAGAACCGTACCACGGGGGCTATGTGGTGTCAAGGGGTGGTGTCAGCCGATCCGTCCGGCGAGATAGGAGGCCAGGACGTTGCCAATGACGGAGCCAACGATCACCACGATTCCGACGATGATGTTCACCCGCCCCATCTGCTTTTGCAGCTCGCAGACGTTCTCCTCGATGCGCTCCATCCACGCCTCGTTGAACTTGCTGCGCTCCTGGGCGAACGTCTGGTGGCCCTCGATCCAGCGTTCCACTCTATCCATTCGTTGCTCCATGTCGCCGTTCCCTATTTTGGTCACGGTGTCCCTCCCTCGATACCGCTCTCGATACCACCGCTGATTCCACTCTGAATACCACCGCCACCGCCACGCTGGGGTGGGAAGGCTTTGAGCCCCAGCTCCTTGCCAGTCGGTACGCCGAAGTAGTTGTGGAGAGATGACGGAATCTGTCGGAAGCCAAAGCGGCCGAGGGGTCCGAACTGCAACTCTCCTGCCTTGGTAGACTGCTTCCACGTGTTCGCCATCGCATTCATCGCCTCGGCGATCGTCCCTCCGGTCACACCCGTACCACGCTGGATCGGTGGTCCGTATCGTGCCGTCAGAATGTCGAACCCGTCGATGAACGCCGTGAAGACACCGTGGAACGCCAGCAAATCTGCAACCTTCCTCCACGCTGGGGTCTCTGCCCACCTCGACGGATCCTCGTGCCGCATACGACGCTTGAGGTCGAGCAACACCCAGGAGGTCGGGAGACCGAGGGCAATCAGACCCGAGAGCATCCGCAGTGCGCCGGCAGGGGTACGCAGCGGGCTCGCGGGGTCACGTGGGTTGAACATCCGGAACGCCTCGGCAGTCATCCGGAAGTTGAAGACTTGCAGCTTGTAGAGATGCCCGAGAACCGGGTGCGAGTAGTTCAGCGGCATGTCGATCGGCAGGTTCCGACCATGCGACCGATCACCGATGAGCTGCGCGCCTGCGTTTTCGAGCAGGTCCATTTCGACCCTGGCGTTTTCGCCAATCGTCTCCAGCTTCTTGGGGTCGAACTTCTTCATCCACTCGCCTTCGAGCGCCTTCTCCATCATCCAGGGATCACGCCCGAACAGCTCGCGCAGTCGGTTGGCGCTCTTGCGTGCGCCCTCTGCGTTGCCACTCTTGCGGGCGTAGCCGTACTCGCGCAGCAAGCGGCTCATGTAGTAGCGGCCCGCGATCGCCGCCCAGTTACGACCGAAGCGGTCGAGCGAGGTCGTCAGGTTGAACTTGAGCAAGAGCGCAGCAGCCTTCGGCCCGATGCCAGACATCTCCATGATCGCACTAACCAGCTCGGCGTTGCCCATCGATCCCGTCTCGGCGACCATGCGAGCATAGAACTTGCCGTTCGGTGCCCAGCGGTCCTTGAAGCTCCGGGGGAGGATCGTGGACTGCTCGATCGATGCTTCGAGGGCTGGCCTCCAGGCGTCGAAAAAGCTCTTCGGGTCCACATGCTCTGCGATGCGCGGCCACGAGCTGATCTGCGAGATGCCAGCGCCACCGAGCTTGGCGAACGCCACCCAGCCGGAGACTTCATCGAGCAGCCGTATCCGTTCGCCACGCATGAGCGCAGCGCCCTGGCCCGTTGCCAGGTCGATGAGGCGGCCCATTGCGGCGGCGTTGTAGCCGTCCCGCTGCGCCATCGCGAGTGCACGTTCGAGCAGCTCCCCATTCACACCGAACCGCTTGGCGTACTCGAACCGGGTGAAGGCGCTGCGGAAATACTTCGGCGAGATGCGAGCGAAGTCCCACTCGATCCCCACCCTGGTATCGAGCATGCGATGCTTCTCCAGATTGGCCGCACGCTTGAGGATCACATCCTCCATCGAGACGCGCCAGAACGGGTCTCCCTGGCGGTTTGCATGGCCGCTTAGGATGTAGAGCGCGTCCCCCACCGGCAGGCGCGTGCGCCTGGATACATCGTGCGCGATGAGCGCCTGGTACTCCTGCGCCACCGACATCTTCTGGTCGAAGTTGGTCAGGAACCGGAAGCGGTCGCTCGGAGGGAACACGAAGTCCGGGAACATGACCGGCAAGTACGCACCTCTCTGCCAGGCCATGAACGGCAGTCCCCGTGCCAGCGCCTCTTCCTTCACCTTGGCGAAGGCCGCGTCCACGAACTTGGCGAACCCATCACCCTCGCGGATCGCCTCATTGGACACCTGGCGTCCCCACACCTCTTCGAGCTGTTCGAGCGGCGTCGAGAACATCCGGTCTGCCCAGGCGAACACCTTGCTCTCGATCTTGATGCTGTTCGGCGCGTCGATCTTCACTGCCTGCGCCTTCGCCAGATCCTTCTTGAGACGTGCGATCTCGGCGTCTGCCATCTCGGCCGTCAGCGTCATCCGGTCATGGATCACGTTCTCGATGCGATACCCGAGCTTCGTCTGCTTGATCCGGTAGTTGCCCCTCGGGCGCGAGGCACGCACCTCTTCGAGCGTTCGCTTCGCAGTTTCGAGCGTCTTGTACGTGCCCAGCCGCTCGACCCGCTCCCCGAGCTGGCCGCGCTTCTTCGCCCGCTCGAAGTATCGGATGTCGCGCTTGTGGTAGCGCACCATCACCGTGCGCCAGTAGAGCTGCCGCATGATGTCGTGCAGGTTGCGATAGTCGCTGCGCTTCTGTCCTGGCCGGCGATGCGTGGAGAGCGGCACGTCGTAGCGCAGGTCGGAGAGCTGCACGAGATCCTCGTTGTGCACCCGCCAGCGCCGCTGCGACTCGGCCACCAGGCTCACGATCGGGGTGCCGATGAGCTTGCCCCACTCGCCGAACTTGTTGGTGAGTGCATGGCCGATCGTGCGGAAGAACTCCGTCACCGTCTTCGAGTTGATCTTCGGCGGAGTGATCCCCCGAGCTGCTTCCTGTGCGCGCAGGTAGGTGTCGCCACCCGTGTTGGTCACACCACCCACGGCGAACTCACTCAGCTCGTCGGCCGTCATCAGTGCGTCCTTGCCCTCGGTGGTCTCGATCTTCCGGACCAGCTCGTTCACCTCGTCGAGCGTCTCCTGCGACTTCTTCGGACCCGGCTTGCTGCGATCGGCCTTGATCGCGTCATCCTTCGTCTCGACCGGGCTCTTCGGCTCGGCCATCTTCGCTTCGCGGTCGAGGATGCGCTTTGTCCACCGCTCGATCGGAGTGTTGCCGCCGGAGATTGCCATTGGGCGGGGCTTGCTCTTGCCCCGACCGCCGGAACCGCCCCGTCCGGCTGGCGCAAGGAAGCCCTTCCGCCCAATGGGTATCAGGAATGCCGACGCGATTACGGGGACAGCACCTTCAGTCTCCTCGCCATTCGCTGCCCACGCGAGCGCGCCCGCAGTACCGAGGGCCAGTAGCGGGAGCTGCCAGAGTGTCGGGCTGTCGTCGCTGCCCGAGCCCTTGCGTAGATCCTCCTGGCGCTTCTTGGCCTCGTTCTGCTGCTCGAACCACTTCTCCAGATCACGGCGCGCCTTGAAATCCGCCTCACTCTCACCCTCCAGACGCTTGGGCTCCGCTCGAACAGTGGTCTCGTTGGGCTTCACCGCCCGCGCATCGTTCAGCACCGCTTGGATGGGCTTCTTCGATAGCTCGGGCTTCACCTGGCCGATCCCGCCCTCCGGCGGATCTTTCCCCTCGGGGGGCTTCGCCACGGTGCCGTCGTCCTTCTGGACGATCTCGCCGCGCTTGGCCTGGCGCTTCAGGTAGGACGCATAGCCAGAGTCGATGAAGTCCGGGCGGGCGGCCGAGTACCTCCGCAGACTCGTTCCGCCCCGCTGCCCGAACACGTCCATCTCGGTGAGCGCCCTCGGCTTCCGGACTTCCTTCCAGGCGGCGCGGTTCTCCTTGAGCTGCGCCCGCTGGAAGATGAGGTTCCGGGCTGCGGCGCGCATCGCCTTCGCCTTGCTCCAGAGCTTGTATCGAGCATCACCCCGAGGTGGCCTGGCCTGGTTGGCGAACACCCTGGCCCTGGCCTCGGTGTCTGCGATCTCGCGCTCCAGTGCCCGGATCTCTTTGTTGTACTCGGCCAGCGTCTTCCCCTCCTTGGGAGCGCCGAACTGCTTCCGGGCAGCCGTCTGGGTGTTGGTCTTGGGCACCGCGTCTGGGACAACTCGCGGTTTCAGCCTGGCGCGCTGCTCGGGGGTCTTCGGGGCTTGTGGCGTTTTGCCCTTTCCTGTAACCTTCGGTGTAGCAGAAGGTTGGCCCGCCGCCGAAGCAGGGGTCTGACCTCCTTTCCTTCGAGACTGCAAGCCTGCGACCGCTGCCTCGGCGGGGGTTTCACGTGAAACATCGATCGGGACGATCGGAGCCTGGCGACCGCCTCCGCCACCCTCGTCTGCGTCTGGTCCACCTGGCCGCCTACGTACCTCCACAGGAGAGACCGCTCGATCGGCCTGGCGCTGCTTGTCCCTGGCTTTCCGCATGGCCGTCTTGGACGGCTTGCGCTCCTGCACGATGCGCGTCTGCGGCTCTGCCCGAGTGACCGTCTCCTGGCGTCCACCCGTTTGGGGTGCCTCGATCGAGTACATGGTGCGCTTCTGCCGGGGCTGACCGGGCTTGCGGCTCGTCGTCGTGATGCTCCGGCGGAGCTTGAACTCGGCGTTCGGGTTCAGCTCTTCGAGGCGCTCCAGCGCCTTGCGAGCGCGGTTCTTGTTGCTGTAGAGCTTCGAGAGCAACCCCTCGGGATCGTTCAGAGCCCTGGGGAACTCCTTCCCCTCCGTCTTCTCGGGAGTCTTCTTCCGCACCGCTGCCTGGCGCTTGCGTCCGGTGACCGTGGGCTCTGCCTCGGGCTCGCGCCTGGGTTCGGAGACAGGCCCACCGCGTCGTTCTTGGAGGATCCGGAACCGCCGTGTGCCGTTCTCCTCCACCGTGGGAACGATCCGGACGTTCTCTCCCTTCAGTCGCCGCTCCTCCAGGCGGTTCTGGAGTGCTTCCCGCGTCCTGGCCGGCCCAGAGACATATCGACCTCCCGGCCCCGGTAAGCGTCGATCCTCGTGGGCCAGCTCAGGACGAACGTCTTCCGCTCGGGTCGCAGGCTCACCTCGTCCACGGGGCGTTGCAGTGTCTTCTCCCTCCGTGAACCGGGGCTGCATGCCCTCCTGTAGCTCACGCGCCTGCGCCTCTCGCGCTGGACGCGAAAGGTCGGCCTCCATTGCCTCGACTTCCCGTTGCGCTTGCTCAGCGCCCGCAGAGCGCCTCAACCTCGCACGGCCCACCCGCTGCTCGACCACCTCGGCGATGTCCCCTGCGAACTCGGGATCACGCTGGAAGGCTTCTTCCAGACGCCGCCGGCTCATGTAGAGCGCGTCTCGGGACTCGGGGGAGAGCTTCTCGCGCTGCGCCTCGTAGACCTTCCGGTCTCCTGGCGAGAGCTGCTTGAGCCGGTAGGCGGTCTCGTTATAGACGCCCAGGCCGGCCTCCCTGGCGGCTTCGAGCTGCGCTGCCTGCCACTTCTCGCCGAGGATCTCCTCGGTCGGCACTGGCTTCCGCACGATGCGCCCAGCCTGCTTCAGAGACACCCCGGTCCCAGCCGCCAGAGCTTCGGGAGTGATCTCGATACGCACTCCAGGCGTCTCCAGAAGCGGCGTCATCAGGTTCTCGTAGGTGCTCCGGGCAACCGAGCGAATGTAGTCGGGCTCCTTGCCGGTTGGCTGCCCCGGGCGAGGGGGCTCACTCAGACCGATGCCGTACTCGCGGATGATCTCTTCACTGATCCGCAACGACTCCTCAACCTGCGCCTTGCTAAAGGGCTTCGCCGGTCCTGGGTACAGGACCGCCATCGTATTGCCGAGGGTGAAGCCGACGATCTCAGTGGCGATCTTCTCCAGACCCTCCTTCGAGAACGGACTGATCCCTTCCTGCACCGACCCGAAGGTGCCGAAGGCCCCACCGAGGGCGATGTCGCTGGCGAGCCGTCGAGCGGTCTCCCCCAGCTCCGTGTTCAGCAACCGCTGGATCGAGCTGATAGCGATTTTCGAGGTGAGCGCACCCGCCGGCACCGCGACCGACGAGAACAGCACGTTCGTCCCGTAGTCCCTGGGGGTCAGCTCGACACCCGCCTGGCGCGCTTCGGCCCGCTGCATAGCCAGGCTCGCCATCGTGAGGAGCCCCATGTCGGCGAGTACCTTGGTGAACCCCTTGGCCGTCATCGCCTTGCCGACAACGCCCACCGGGTAGACGAACGAAGACGCGAACTCTCCACCGTGCTGGGCGATGCGTTCGAGCATGTTGGCTTCGATGAGGATGTTCCGAGCTTCGAGCTGCGGGACGATCGAGAGCCGGGGAAGCTCCACGTCTTCCAGCTCTCGGAGCCCCTCGGGGGTCTCGATGTCGAAGTCCCCCTGGAGCACGTTGCCGATCGTCTGCCCTGCGGTGCCGAACAGGCGAGCGAGGTTGTTCCCCAGCGCGGAGAACTCCTCCATCACCGACATCGGCATGTCCCCGATCCCCTCCGCTACGCCCGCCCCCAACCGCAACACGGGCTGAACGAACGGCTGGAGTGCTCGGGGGATCGGGGACTGTGCCATCTGCTGCTCGCGTCGGGTAGCGGGAGCTGCGGACTCGGTGGTGTCACCCAGGGATTTGGTCCGTAGATAGCGGGCCAGCTCTTCGGTCGAGAGCTTCTGGAGCTGGCGGGTGCTCAACTCGGGCATGGACTACCTCCCTGGCCGCGCTGCGGCTGCACCACTCTTTGCCAGTACCCCCGCGATCGAATTCACCAGCGAGGAAAGGTCTTGCTTCGCCTTCTTCCCGGCCTGGCCTCGAACGAAGTCCTCGACCATCTTGCGGGTCTCATCGGTCAACATCCCGCGCATGGCGAGCGCAGTCCACAGCTCGGTCTTCAACTCGTCGCGCTGGCTCGTCTTCATGCCGCCGAGTGCACCGAACTCGTACTTCTCGTCGATCTGTGCGAAGTCCTCTTCGATGATCGCAGCGGGGTTGGTGTACCCTTCGCCCGTGCGTGGAGGTAGGTTCTGCGCCATGTCCGCGTTTGGCGTTTGCGCCTGCGGCTCAACGAAGTCTGGTTCTTCAGAGGGGGGCACCCCCTCACTTCCCGCCCCATCATCATCACCAGCAGGAGTGCCCCCACCCGTGAGCGAGTCCCAGGCCCGACGCCACATGCCTGGCTTCTTCGGATCCAAGAAGCCAGATCCCTCTATCTTCTTCCGAATGACCTCGCCGTCAATCTCATCCCGCGATGCGCCCTCGAACTGGTCGGCAATGTCGCCGATAACGCCTTCCCAACGCAGCCGTTGCTTGTCGTCCTTCCACTGGATCTTGTTGTCGTTCCCCACCGTGAACAGGTCGGGCCGAGCCTGGACGATTGCGCGGAAGCTGCGGTCGGTGATGTAGTCGCGCAGCTCGCGAGTGTTCATCGACGTGCGCTTGCGGGTACGAGATTCGATGATCGATGTAGCCATCGTCTTGTCGTAGACCGCTTCGGGATCCGGGAACGCTGCCTGTGCGTCCTGTAGCGAGATGTTCGGGTCTGCGGCCATGAGCCACTGGGCCATCTGCGCGCTGGTGTATTTCGTGGTCCGCTCTGTCGTCAGATCCCCGCTTGCTTGGGCGCGATACCTCGCTGCCTCGGTCTGCGATTGCTGCTGTTGCAGTTGGAGCCTGTTCAGCTCCATTTGCCGCTCGAACTGTAGCTTGTTCTGTTCGACCAACCTGCGCCACTCCTGCGTCTCCCTACGAAGCGAGAGGGCCTCGCGGAATGACGGAATGTCCATGAACAGGTCGGCGCGGTCCTGTGCACCAATGGCAATATCAGGATCCGCTACCCGCTCGAACGCAGCGCGGAATTGTGGTGTCAGGCGTCGGCCGCGAATGAGCATGTCTTGCTCAATCTTCTGGCGCTGCGTGGTGCGGAATTCCTCTTCGATCTGGCGCGTCCGCTGGCGCTGCCCCAGCTCGAATCCTCGTGCGTACAGTTCGGCAAGGCTAGGCATGGTTCACCTCACGCCCGGTCGTAGTTCGAGAAGAGGTCGCTCGTGTCTCCAAGCTCCTCGTCGTTGTTCAAGTCGAACAGGTCACGGAGCTGCTGCTCGCGTGTCCTCGATGTCCGCGAACCGCCCTGGCGGATCCCCTCCATCAGTGCGAGGAACCCACCCGTCTCGCCCAGCGCGCCACCAAAGGCTTCCGAGTATCCCGGAGCTGCTTCCGTCGCTGCGATCTGGAACTTCGCCGAAGCGATGTCGCGCTCCAAGCCTCGTCGCTCGGACGCGCCTTGCGCTTGGACCGGGGCGATCGCCCCGGCAATCTCCCCGGCTGCGATGTTCGAGTCCAACATCCCACGGTCGGCAAGACCGCGAATGGTTCGGTCCACGACTCCTCGCATGAGACCGCCCTCGGCTTCGCTCGGGCCGAAGCTCAAGGTTGCCATGCGATCTTCCAGGGGACGCAATGCCTCGCGCTGCAAGCCCGCCATCTCCCGGCGGCGCTTGCGCTCACCGTAGATCGACAGCAGTGAGCCGAGGAGGTTCGCGCCAACGGAGAGGCCGGTCATCGGGGTGAAGCCCCAGTTCCCGAACTTGGCGCCTACGTTACCCCAGAACTCTTTGTTTTTATCGATACCTTGCTGGTAGTCGTACTCCTGTTCTCCGGGCATCACTATTCACCCCTTTGCATCGCCTCGACGAAATGGTTGAAGATTTCCGGGCGGCCATTATCCTTCTCGTATGTCCCAATGAATCGCACGTCGAGGTATCGGCCCTTGAAGTGTGCCGGAAGGTTAGTGTCGATCGCGTCCCTCTCGACCGTGTTCATCACGAACTCGGCACTCAACGACGGCTGGCCGTCCACCATCAACTCGATCCGCATGTCGTTGCCCTTGGTGTTCGCCTCGACTCGGAACTGATAAAACTGACCCTCCAATCCATCGGCGGCGGCATACCAACGGAACCCGCACGTGTACGGGATGGTCTGCTCGGTCCTGGCATCGACGAGGGTGCCACCGATGTCTGTCAGTACCATCAGCTCGTCGGTGAGCCCCTCTTCGATGTAGTAGGCGTAGCCAGTGGTCGCAGCCTCGATGCCAAGCAGTCGTCCTTCGCGTCCGAGCCAGACGATTTCTCGCAGCGCCCTGCCACCGTCGATTGCCCACTGCGGACGTTCTCCTCCCTCGTGTGCCAGAGCGAGGTTGTAGTTCCAGGGAACAATCCGCCCCGGCTCTTCGGTGCGGTTCACCTTTGGCTCGGCGCTCACCGGATAGTTGAGGTAGTACGCGCCCCGCCCGTAGCTCGCCGTCACGTTTGCCGGGAACCGCGAGTCGAACGAGTTGTAGTAACCAACGTAGTCGTCCTTGTGGAAGACCGGGCGTACCTCGTCGCTGATCTCCTCGACCGTTGCGCCGTTGAATAGGCGCGGGATGTTATCGGACCCGAGGAAGCGAATGCCGCGCTCGGTCTCAACGATGGAGTCCCTGGCCGCGCAACCCACCTTGGAATAGACGCGCTTCATAATGGGCGGCGGACCATCCTCGAAGACATAGATGCCAAGGTTCGTGAAGACGAAGACCTTCGCGCCAATCTCCGACAGACCCATCCCGATCTCGGAGCCGCGACCAATGCGGACGTAATCCTCCATCGAGCCGAGCTGCTTGCCATTGCCCCAGAAGAAGTACGACGAATCCACCTTCTTCTCGGTGATGCGTGTGTTGTCCTCCAACTGGCCTGGCTGGTAGCCACTCGCCATGTGGGACTTCACGGGTCGGCGCTCATCGAGCCCGAGCATGCTTTCCCGATACACCACGTCAGGCGCAGCAATCCCAAAGGGAATACCATTGACGATGATTATGTCCTTGAGCCTCGGCGGGTGCCCATTGTCGCGCTCCCATAGGGGCGCATTCGGCCGTCGTTCCCGATCTTCCTCCCGGTAACGATGCGAACCCACCCCATCACCTACGGCACCATCTGGGTGTTCGTAGTTCTCGTATACCGAATCGAACAGCTTGTAGTCGCTGGCCGTCTCCTGGGCGCTCAACTCCTTCTGGTACTGCACGTAGATGTTGATTCGGATGGGGTTCTCGTCGGTCACGTCTCGCCAATCACTTCGCATGTGCGACCAGTCGATCCCGAGCGTGTTGGCCGCACCCGTCAGCGCGTAGGAACCAGGCAAACTACAATTCGAGAGATGCCCCCACTTGTCCACAAGGCAAATCCGGAACCGATACAGCCCTTGCTCCAGAGGACCGGAACCACCGCCAGCAATCTCCACAATCTCGGGTGCTGGCGACGCCGGCTTCGGCCACCGCAGCCCAAGCTCGGTCCATTCGTACTGCGAGCGCGCAAGATGCTCCTGCTCCTTCAGCGGCTTCCGCCGTAGGTGCCGTGGACGGCTCGACTCGTCGGCAACCACCACCTCGGTTCCGTGGATTGCGAACTTTGCCTGTGTCGTAGAGCTTCGGAGCTGATCTGCACCATTCGCCGCCGTGACCGCCGGGTCAGACTTGTTGAGGTACAAGCGGTCCTTGGCCTTGAAGACGTAGTGTAGCCGCTGCGGGATCATCTCGACTCCAGCCTGTTTTTTCTCCCGCAGCGATACGCTCATAATCCAAAACGTCGCCGCCGTCACAACATTGGAGGCATTGATAACAAAGTTCCCAAGCGTTGCGTTCGAGCGCAGCGTGTACTCGTGGTAGCCCGCTTCTGTAGACATGGCTGGCCCAGTAGCAAACCCCGTGACGTTCAATGTCTCGTTCGAGGGTGTGCCCGAGAGTGCCTGCCGGTAGATGTAGTAACCGAAAATGTAATCCGTGTTCGGCTTGATCGTCTGCCGGAAGAGCGCAGAATTCTGCGTCAACGTATCGGTGCCCGGAGGTGCAAGATCGGCGTACTGTACATAGGCCCGGTATCGGGAGTTCGTAGTAACGATTGTAAAGGCACCGCCACCTCCAACCGTCCAGCCCGCAATGCCATCCTCCCTGCGGAAGTTGTTGTCCCGCAGCACCTCCGGGGTATCAGTCTCGATGCGCTGGTCGTAGTACGGCATGATCCCATGCGTATCACCAGGCCGGAACGGGTCGATGGTCTCCGCATAGTCCGCCGCCGTCCCGAACTGCTCATCCGGATACACCAACGACACAGATTCGCGCCCGAGGCGTGGTGTCAGGGAGCCGTCAATGGCTATACGCATGCCGTCTGCGATGACCAGGCTGCCGGTCTTCGACGGATCGGTTCCGAGGTCCAGCCCCCGAAACCCAAGCAGTTTATCCTTCTTGACTTCCGCCATCAGGGAGCTGCACCTCCATCGATGTTAGCGGCCGTCAGGCTCGTGGGCACTGGCCCACCAGCGTCGTAGATCGGGTACAGGAAACTGGCCCCGGTCAGGGCTGCTGTGACGTATCCACGGATGTAGTTGTGGTGGACGTAGGTGTTCGCAAACGATGTCGAGGCACCGTTCTGTTCGATCCCGTAGGCGGGCAGAAGACCCACCGTGTCCGACCGGATGTTGTTGTTGATGATGAGGAAGTCCTGCGTCCCATCCGTGTTGGCTCCCGAGAGCGCCTCGACCGTGATCCCGGAATGTCCGTTCGTCAGCGCCCGGCTGGGGTTATGGATCAAGTTCTCGGACACCAGCCCGCGCTTCAGTAGCGCAGCATTCGTCGCCAGGAGCAACGCATCCTCCTGGGCGTCATTGAGGC
>Ga0180438_10001269_pt1 | contig 44797 bp, 58 predicted proteins | sample SS_ome_12_FD_132455 | JGI IMG/M metagenome (GOLD analysis project Ga0180438, IMG submission 132455) | Hypersaline lake sediment archaeal communities from the Salton Sea, California, USA - SS_3_D_2 metaG | ecosystem: Environmental > Aquatic > Non-marine Saline and Alkaline > Hypersaline >...
GAAATATTCTTTAAACTTGCTCATGTCTGGACATCTTCTAGATACTGATCCCTCTGGAGCATTATACATTTCCAGTTTTAAATCTTTACCTGACAATTGAACTAAGTCTTTTGCTATCTTATATATCTTTGTTTCTTCTTCTATACCTATGTTAAATATTTCTCCATTAAAATCAGATTCACCAACCAAACGTGTGTCTCTAACTGCATCTTCTACATACATAAATGATCTAGTCTGATCTCCATAAACTTCTAATTCATCTTTACTTTTTTCTATTCTATCTATCAACTCTGGAATTACATGTGTATCTCCCATTCTTTCTCCATATACATTGTGATATCTTACTATATTGTACTTGATCTTTTTATCTATACAACGTACATTAAATAGACTTTCTCCAGTAATCTTACTAATTGCATAAGAACACCTTCTATTATAGATATCATCTATTGTTAGAGGAATTTCTTCATTTGTTGGAATCATTTCTTCATATTTAGAAAATCTATTAATAGTTCCATAATACGTTTCGCAACTAGAAGTAAATACAATCTTCTTACATCTATCATAAGTTAACCAATTTAACAAGTTAATACATGACAGTATATTTACAGTCAAAACACGCTCTGGATATTTATAGAAATTTTTAGTTCCATTCACTGCTGCTAGATGATATATGCAATCAAATCCTTCTATTTCATTATGTTCCATATGTTCTTCTAAGGTAATATAATCATCTGGATTTGTTAAATCTATCTCATAAAATTCAACATTCTTTCTATCACACAATTCTTTTAAATATACATCATTCTTTCCTCTAGAGAAATCGTCAATCAAAAACAATCTAATGTTTTTATCATCAATAAATGATTTAGCAAGATGGTAACCAATAAATCCTGCTGCTCCTGTAATTAATATATTCTTCATCTCTATCCCTTTCTAAAAAATATTTTATTCCTACCTGAAACATTCCACAAATCAATAAATAAACAATCTTTTTTAACCATAGAATAAATCTTTTCAAAACTTTTCTTGTAAACTTCATGGTTTATAAATAAATACACTACATCTACAGTTTGGATAAACTTCTTAACAGATTCATTTGCATAGTCATTTTCAAATTTACTAGTTACATGTGGGTCATTAATATAAATCTTTTTTGGAACCTCTCGTTCAAGGTATCGAACCAGTTTAGGCGATAGAGAATCGCGGATATCATCACAATCTTTTTTGAATGCATAGCCTAGAATTGCTACTTCTTTGTCTTCGAATGTATCTATGTGTAGCTTAGTCTGTTTAACTAAAAACCTTGGAATATATTCATTTATCTTATATGCAGATAGTAATAAGTCAGCATAAGGGATATCTTCATTTATCATTCCCCAGTCTTTTCTTAAACATGTTCCTGCTGTTGCTCCTACTTTTCCATATATCGGTCTTGGATAATCGGTATTAATTATTGTTAGCAGTTTGTGAATATCACAACTATACGACTCTGCTATTATAGCAAGATAATTTACAGTAGAAAACTGCATATATCTGCTTACATTACAAAACAATTTTACTAATTCAGCTTCATTGTATGTAACTTGAAATATTTCTTTTGTCAAATTCTTAAATACATCTTTTGCTTTTTTGAAACTTACATCATCTTCAGATCCAATTATTTGAGGTAGTTGTTCTAGTTCTTTAAGCGCTTTTCCTTCAGCTATTCTTTCTGGACAGAATGATAAATAGAGATCTTTTCCTATTTTAAATTCAGTTTCTTTCTCAATATATTTCTTTATAAATGCTGTTGTTTCTGGAGCTACTGTGCTTCGTAGAATAATGTTTTGATATTTTTGCAAATGTGGGATAATATTGTTGATTACTTCTTTAATGTAAGATAAATCTATCTCGATGTGCTGTAAGAGTGGAGTGCCTACTGTTATAATTATGTTGCTTGCTTTAGCTATTAACCTATAATCACTAGTAGCCTTGAAATCAACATCCTTAATAATTTCATCATATCCTTTTTCCATGAATGGCATTTCTTTGTTATTAACAGAATCAATAGTATATTTGTCTATATCTACTCCTATACATTTTACACCATTCTTAGATAGACTTAAACCTAAAGGTAATCCAACTCTTCCTATACCTATAATTATTACGTCTATTTTCATATTCAATTCTCCTATGCTTATTCAAGTTCCTTAATAAAATCTATTTCCTCGTCTGTAAACTTGTTTTCATCTAACATTTGATTTGTATGTATCATTTTCATATAAATCTCTCTGATTAGTTCTTCATTATTCATTTGATCACCTATGTCTAATACGATTCATCAGTCTCAGTTAAATTGACTAAAACAAGTTTGTTTAAATCAATCAACAAATCAACACCAGAGGAGAAGATATGATGATATCGATCATTGCTACTTTCTAATTTTCATAAGATTTCTTTTCTAATTTCCTTGCATTTAGATCACGTATTTACAATAGTCTGCTCATATCCATAATCGAAACAAATTCTCAAATAATAATCGCGCTCTTCTTTACAATCTTCTAAGACCATGAGTTTGCTTTTTTGCATACAACTCTTTCCCTTCCTTCTATATTTTTGTCATCATACAAGAACTGTCCACCTTTACGTCCATACCACACTGTTTTATGAGCATAATCTTCTAAACCATTATATCCTTCAATGTTAATAAGTCTATATTGCTCATGACTTGGATCTATACCAGCAAATTCTAATATGTCTTTCATGTTTTCATCATTAGTTAATATTGGATTATTCATTGGTTGCTTTAACAAATATCTGTTTGCTATTGCTAATGAAGTAACTATCTCTGCATCTATATGTTCATCTATATCACTATAAATATCGATCAATTCCGAGTAAACCTTGTCTATATCTAATATAAAACTCAAGAAACTTCCTTCTTCTATAGTCCAATTTAAATCTCCATAAGGTCTATTTATATAATAGAAACCTTGTCCATTTTGTACTTCTTCATATATCCGTTTAACCTTATGGTATTCTCTTCCAATTATAGATTTCGGATGTTTCTGAGCAAACTCTAATAATCTATTGTAAAATACTCTATAGCTAATACCTTTCTTTTTTCTCAAATATCTTGCCATCAATGAGGTTATAGAAAGACAATGAAAGGCTTGTACCGCCCATGAAAACAGGCATGTGTCAACCCATTCTTTTTTATTTGTTTTATTTGTAGCTATAATAATTTCTTCTTCATCAACATCATCCATTGATTGTATTCGTGTGTGTGTTGGGTACATTGGAATCTTAATTGATTCAATGCCATATTCTTTCCTAAATGCATCTGTATTTATCTTACTATTAGGATAAATTTGACAATAATAAACGACAATTGAGTGATGCTGTTCATGCTCAAGCAATAGGCATAATCCATTACAAAAAGTATCATAAGTCTCTTCTGGAAGTCCTATAATCATTTCAGTGTAAGTTGGAATTTTATTATCATTGTATTTTTTTATATATTTTCCATAATCATCTATAGACATATTTATTCTTCCAACTGCCTTTTCTGATTCTTTATTCAATGTTTGAAATGACAATGTGGCACCTTTACTTATATCATGTTTATTTAGTTTCATATTCATATTAAATATCCTTTCGTTGCTATTCTTAGCATAGCAAACTCTGAATTTTTGTGGATATCCATATTTCTTTTTTGTCTCAATTATCTTGTCTATCCAGTCCATATCTTTTTCTATAATGCCAAAATTTGAATCTGTTCCAAAAACAAACTCAATATTATTTTTTCCAAACCATTCTATTTCTTTTAAAACCCTATCTTGATCAAAGAACCTTAACTTCTTTTCGCTTGTTAGAGTTGATCCCCAATCACAATAAGCACAACCATACGGACAACCTCTATTTGTTTCTAGTGAAGCTGTAAAATTATAAGGCATTTTTAATATTTTGTCAAATACTCCAGTCAAATAAGGACTCGGTATATCAAATAAATTACAATTATTATAAACTTTCCTAGTATCAACACTCTTAAGTTCTTTATTAAAAGATATGTTATTAATAGTGTATTTACATTTGCCCATCAAAATGTCTTCTGTTACTTTCTCGCCTTCTCCATGTACTAATATGTCAATGAATGGATATTGTTTGAAAAAATTAAAACTGTAATATGGTACGTGATGCCCACCTAACACGATTCTACAGTCACTATATTTATCTTTAATCATTTTAGCAATATCCATGCTGTATTTAAAATTCCATATATATACAGATATAAATACTAGTTTAGGATCGTCAAACTTCTTAATAATATCATCTTCTTTTAAAAACATTATGTCAATATTGTACTTGTCTCTAATGACTTTATTTGTATTTATATATGATATTATTGTACCTACAGAGTATGGAAGAAAGACATTATCTCCAACGAGACTTGAAAACTGACAAAAGTAAATATTATCCATTTAAATAACCAACCTTTCCTTAACAGATAGTTTCATTCTCTTATCAAATATTGCCCTATCTGGACTTCCACACTTGGCTATAATCTCATGATCTATACTGTCAGCTTTTCTTCGATTAACTCCATAATAGTGTAAGTGCTGGAACGTAGTCACATCATCTCTTCTTATGTCTTTAATTAAACCTAGCTCCAACAAATTACTATAAACCTCATTATCAGCGTAATAGTGCATATATTCTGGATGATATATAATTCTATTCAACTTCTTAAGTGTTCTTCCATCCATAATAGGCATTGTTATTGCTATTAATCCCCTAGTAATCGGGTCTTGAATTCCATCATTAAGCAATATAGATCCTGTATAATCTTCAAATTGACTTTTGATATATACATCCCAGTTTTTGATGCATGCAACATCATCAAACATTGCTAAAAGTATGTCATCATCACCTATGTCTAAAGTTTTAGTTATCTCAAATATTGGTTTTACCACACCTATATTATCTCCAATTGCTATAACTTTTGCTTCTTCAAACATTTCTTCTATCAGTAATTTTTCTTCTAGTGTATTTACCGCCACTGTTAGATCTACATTGTTCCAATCTTCACATTGTATCTTCCACTCATTCATGTTACTTGCAAACATTGCAGGTCTTACGGTAGCTGTGATTAGTTTAATCTTTTTGTCCATGTATTAGTTCCTCATTAAAAGTATCTATATATTTTTGTGCTACAATCTTATTATCGCATATATTGGTTATTATTTCCATAAGTTTATTGGTATACTTATCAATCTCTTTTTTGTGCATCAACATCCATGTAAGATGTCTAACTAATTCATCGTTGGTATAGTCTTCAAATCCATTTTTTGTAAATATTAAGTCATTGTAATTATCGTTCTTAATCAAACCTTTCCATTGACCTAATCCCATATAAAACACGTTCTTGTTACAAAGTATTGACTCTATTGCAACTCTATCACAACCTAGTACTATATCTGCTAAATTCATATATGATCTAACATTATTTTTCTCACCAGTGATTTGTAGATTCAAGTTAGGACTTTTCGGTACTTGTTCTGCTAGTTCTTTTATTAAATCTAATTGACTTCCCCCACCAACTATTGCAACATTAAGACCAGCTAGTCTATTTGCCAACGGAGTTAATATTTGTAATAATTGTTTAACTGGAATTTCTTTTCCATCTTGTAATCTTGTTATAGCAACTATAGTTTTGAACCTGTTGTTGAATCCAAGATTTTTATTGAGTACCATGTGTTTCTTTGTAGGATAGAAGTCCTTTATATTCACGCCATTATAAATAATCTTCAGTTTATCTTCTGGTACTATCTTACGATTAGCTATATAAGCTGTATGAGATACACAAATAACTTTCTTAGTGTTTGATATAGCCTCTTTACTCAATCCTGTAGTGTAGTCACCATGCATTACAGAGTACATCTTTGCATTGTCAAGTTTTGCTAATAGCTTTGTGGCTAAATCTATTCCAGAAAATGGATGTCCAATAATAATATCTGGCTTATAATTATCAATAATATAATCATCATGTTTATCACTATATCCATTTAATAGACTACAAGAAGCTAGATCTAATTGATATTTCTTACTAATTGCATTTGCATAAACTAATACATCATCTTTTTTTGCCCACGCTTTGGCTAGTGTTGCCACATGTGTTTCTAAACCGCCTCTTATTTCTAATCTATCACAAACAATCAATATTTTCATTTTATCACCATCTCTATAGTCTGATTTTAACTTTAGTCTTTCTTCTAAGGGATATTTCTTTCTTATCTTGTATATTTCCCTATCTGGAATTGCACATTTGTCCACTACTCTTTGATCATGTTCATCAGATCTTACTTCGTCTACTTTGTTAAAATGTTTGTGTAAAAATGTTGTTTTGTCATGTACCCTATTATCTTTTAGCAATCCCATCTCTTCTAAGTTTGAGTACAGTTCATTGTCAGCATAATAGTGAGCATATGTTGGATTAAATATTATTCTATTAAGTCTTTTCAGTGTAGCCATGTCCATTACTGGCATAGTAACCGCAACTAACAATGGTGCATTTTTTGGATCTGGATGTTGCACACCATCATTTATCATTACTGCTCCAGAAAAATCTTCAAATTGTTCATATAGATATTCGTCCCATTCGCTAATGCAAAATACATCATCAAAGAAAGCTATCACTATATCGTTATCATTGCCTTTTAAATTCTTTGTGATTTCATAAATTGGTTTACAAATTCCGATATTCTCACCAATATTAACTACTTCTACTTCTGGATGTTCTCTCTTTATTTCATCTACTTGTGCACTTGTATTGACTGCTACAGTTACATCTATTCTAGACATATCTTTAGCTTTGCTTTTTCAGTGTGAATAATTATGGTTAAATACATAAGGACGTATTGTACCAGATATTAATTTAATTCTTTTCATCTAATCACCTTCCAAGATTACTTTAATTATTTGCTTTGCTCTACTTTCATATGTGTGATTTGACACTACATAGTTTCTTGCTTCTTGAGCCATAGCACGTCTTTTGGCATCTGACCAAGTTAAAACATCATCTACCTTATCTAGCATTTCTCTACCTGTGTGTGCTTGAACAATGTAATCTTTAAATAAATAATTTTGAGCAGGTGTATAATATGCTACATAAACAGATTCTCCACTTGATGCTAGTGTTTCGTATGGTCTACAACTTGTCTGTGTAGTACTCTTATCGCTACAATTTAAACCAAACATGATTTTTGAACTATTTATAACTATAGGCAACCACTCATAAGGCAATTGTATATATCCATCTTCTTGCCAATAAATTCCTTTATCTTTAAATTCTATTAGATTTACCTTTTGTTCCTTCTTCATCCACCATTGACCATAGATCATTATATCGTAATCTCTTTGTATCAGAGGAAATATAAACTCTTTAGTCTTGTCAAATCTATTAGAATAGTTAGTTCCAATTACGGATATATCATGTTTAAATCTATCTTCTCCAATTACTGGTTTATGGAAGTCTGGATTGCAAGCAAACATTAGCAAATCGCTAGGTATTCCAAGTGTTTTATATTTATTTATAAACTCTACTGTTGTTGTCCAAATATAATCTACTAATTTTTGTTTTACTACATTTTCGCCTATGTTTGGAGTTACTGGATCTTCTATTGCCCACCAATGAAACTTTACATTGTGTCTCTTACATATCTCTGAGATCTCTGCTATAGGCATATTTGCATAGCCTTCACAAAATAAAAGATTTATATCATGAGTAATAATAGCTTTTTCAATTCTTCTTAAAGCTAGACTTCTATCCTGTTCTTGTCTTAACAAATAAACTTGATCGTCACCTTCCATCAGATATGTGTAACATCCACATTTATCAAAACCCCATTTAATTCCGTATTTGATCAAGCTTGGAACTGGATTTAATAATAAAACTCTAACATCAGAAGCTTTCATTTAGACTCCTCCTAGTTCATCTAGTGCTTTTTGCAAATCTTTAAATCTTGACTCCCACGTGTTATTTCTTGCTACTTCATAGCATTTATTTTTTATTTCTAATTGTTTGTCTTCACTGAAAGAATTGTACTCTTGTATCAATTCGACATATTCATCGTCAGTCTTTGCTACTAAAACTACATCCTTTAATTCTTCTCTATTCGTTTCTGCCCAGTCTGTAGCAATTACTGGTAATCCGCAAGCTAGATATTCCCATAGTTTTATAGGATTCGCTGCTTGAGTTACTTCCTTTTTGGTTACAAATGGTAGCAAACCTATGTCCATATTGTTTAGAAAATCAATCATTCTTTTATGTTCAACAGCCTTAAAGAACATACAGTTGTCTGGAACAGTCTTACCAAACTCTACACCAATTATTGTTGTGTAAAAGTGTTTAGCTGTGTTCCTAATCAGATAGGTTGCAACCCAATTACCTATTGCACCTGAGAAAACACAAATAGGCTTTTGTATAAATTTAAGTTTTTCTTCTTTGTAGTAAGACGCATTAATCATGGCTTCGTTGCAACCATTTCTGACTAGGTGTGCATTTGGGTGTTGACCATTTCTTATATTATATAAAAACTCTGAAGTACAGAGAATTATATCTGCTCTTGATATCATAAAGTTCTCAAGCTTCTTCCATTCGTCAAATGAATCACAACTGTGATAAATAGTTACTCTAGGCTTTAAAGCATCTACAAATTTGTAATTCTTTGCTGCTGAATTATAGATTATGTCTATCTTTATATCGTTTTGTCTTATATAAGATAATGCGTGTTCTGCATTTGCAAACACATAGACATTTTCTACTGGATTTTGCATTTTAGGTTCGCCTACAATTCTCTCATTGCAGAAGATTACTTTATAACCATTTTTAGCAAATTGCTCTGACATCTGTTGCGGTAATTGTTTAAGAAAATTCCAGTTACAAATAGGTGGTACGAATACAATATTGCGATCTTGACTGTTTATCATTATTGGATTCCCCTTTAAGACGAGATATTAAAAAATATATTATCAGATTTTATTATAATTTGTCAAATTTTATTTTATTTGCTTGCTTTATGATTAATATGGAAATAATTAGGATGTAAATTAGGTGTGATCTAACATCGGGGGGTTTTCTTTCGAATAGAAATGCATCTAGGAGCATCAGAAATAGGTCTAGAATTAATTGATATATGCTTTGAATATAAATTTACCTGTAGGTATATGAAATTGATTTAAAAGGTATTTAAAAGGCTTATTTTTAAAAGTGTCAGAATGGAAATATTTGGTATGTAAATGTACACGACTTGAAAATATTATGTAAACTCTTTTTCCCATCTAATAATATTAATAACATAAGATAACAAGTTATCTTTGTTTTCCGAGGCTGAGAGGCTAACGGAGAGTTGACCTCCAGAAGCTAAAGGGATACCGATCGGGTGAATAAGGGGTACCAATCGGGTGAATAGGGATACCGATCGGGTGAATTTATCCACAGGTTATCCACAGGATATCCACAGGATATCCACAGAAATTGAAAAAATAAATTACATATACTACCAGAGAATATGAACAGCAAATTAAAGGTTACCATTTGAGGTGGAGTTATCCACAGAATCACCCACATGATATCCACAGAAAACGTGCAAAAAAAAATATGACTCGTTAAAAGCCATACTATTTCATATATGTAAAATTTAGTAATCTTCTTGGTCTTCTAAGCTGTACTTTTCCTTAATTAGTTTTAGCAGATTATAGAAAAACCCTTCACTTTTGACTTCGCAAGTAAAACCATGTTCGATAGATTTAATTAGGTCAATTAATACAATTCTGTGATAAGATGTCAATATTGACTTATTAAGTAAATATCCATGTTTTATACTAACATTACTCAATAGCTTATTAATTAATCTTGCTTTATCTATGCCAGCATATTCACTTATTTCTAATTTAGAAGTTATTGTAAACTTAATTTCTGTAACTCGTCTACCTGTCTTGATTGGAGTGAAAGATACTTTAATATCCGATACTTTGTTTATCTCAGTACATGCAACTTCCAAGACCTTTATCCTAAACGGTTTATATGTTTTATATTGTTTACTTAATCCCATAATGTCTTTTAATTCTTGTAATGCAATTGTTCTTATTTTTTTTTGCTCATATTGTTTCAAAATTTCATAAAGTCTGATAGAATGTTTACTGTTCATACGTAAAATATTGCTTAATAAAAATTTTGTATAAGGTACGTTTTTGCGAAAGCTTATAAGAGGTTTTATAGTTGGATTTATGGTTATAGCTACTTCACCATATTCTGATTCTGAATCAGATACCCAACTATAATTCTTTTCTTTTGTACCTGTCAATTTGAGAAACACACCTTTCCTCACTAAATTCTGACAAGCTCTTGCAATCTTATCATATGTTCCCTCGGACTTTATGTTAGCTAATTTGCAATATTCAATTACATCAAAACGAATAGTATCAATACTTTCAGGACTAGAGTCGCATTTGCTTAATGCTGTCAATAGTAACTTGCTTTCTAATGCTGTCATAGCATCACTCTTAGCTGATATCAAATCATTTCCTTTGTAGACTACATACGAACTTTCGATTAAATTATTTTCTTCTACTTTTCTCATTAGTTTTGCTCCTTTGTTTTTATGTTTATTGTATGTTTGCATTGACAATTTCAAAGGTACGTGGTAAAATACTTCCATAAAACGCTAATAACGGCGGTTTAAGTCAAGTGAGGTTGACTAGTGTGGTATAAATTTTTTAAAGTTTAATAATAAGGATTAAGTCAGTATATCTGGGGAGATATGCTTTTTCCTTTTTTATGACAAAATTATATTAAAAAACTTATAAAAATACAAGCATAATTTTGAAATTAATATGTAAACTTACCTTTTTTGTAATTTTCTAACAATTCTAAAGTCATACAATGAGCCAGTTTTATACTGGTATCACAATATAATTTATAATTTAATTTTTTTATATTCTTACAAAAAGGTATATCTTCCCCTTGCAAATCTTTCCTATATTTACATTTTTTGTATATATCTTTGTGCAATAGATAGACTGCTCCAGTCACATCTACTTCGACTAAACCTTGGATTCCAGTTAAATTGATATGAGAATAGCGACCACGTTCATTCATGTTTAGAATGTTAGTGTATTGATATTTATCTATATTTTTTTCTTTATAATTATTAGCAAACACATGCCCATTACAGACTAAAGCTGAGATGCACTTCTTATTATGTATTAATAGACGTTCTAGTGTGTCAGGCAAAAGCATTATATCAGAATCGACAGAAAAAAGATAGTCTGTATTTGTATTTCGACAAATATAATTTCTTAAATACGACAAAAAATCGTATATTACTGTTGTTCTAGATCTTGAATATCTATCTTCTCCATCAGATGGTATGGATTTATCATTTATATTATCTAATCTTATATTGGAATATTTATCGGAATGAGCTTGTTTGAACTTCATTAGAATTTTTATAGAATCGTCAGTACAATTATTTGTTACAAAGAATAAGTCTGTTTGATTTTTGGGATAAGTTTGATTGAGAATGCATTTCAGATAAAAAGGTAAGTATTTACCTCTATTATGGATAGGACATGCTATAGTTATAGTTTCCATATAAAGTCTCCTTTTCTATTTTATGACAAAAAAATAACTGGGGCAAAATGCCCCATGTTAGCTTATGTGTTACGATTGCAATTGATATGTCTTCATATATACTTTGTTGCCAGAAGCGTCATCTTGAGTGAACAGATCGAACTCGATATTTAAGATTGTAGCTTCTGTAGACTTTTGAGTTATTGTAAAGTTGTTTCTAGGCTTACATTTTAGAACTTCAAAAACAACAGGCTTAGTATCGCCAGTTACTTCGTCTAGCCATTCGCCTATACCATTAATCTTCATATATACAGGGAATTGATTAGCTGTATAAGTGATTGTATTTGTGTCTGAAGGTGCGCTATATGTATATTCGCAAATAACTTTACTATCATCTGGACATGAAGTACTGTTTAAAGTGATAACTCCACCAGTAATCTCATATTCATTCTCATTAACAGCTGAACCTAAAGTTTGCTCAGTGCCATAATCTCTATTACTATCTAATATGTACACAGATAATGATCCAGAAGTTGGAGTAGAAGCTAAAGTAACTTCAGAACTAGCAACTGTCAATGTTTCTCTATAAGGCACTGTAGCTGCACCAGTAGATAAATCTTGTCCAGTTAATTGACTTAAGAACTCTAAATCAACTAATGGCATTTCTAGCATCATAGTTCCTGACTTAGTGTGGTCAAATGAAACTAAGATATAATTTCCTTGTCCGTTTTTATATTCACATAAGATCGTTACTCTTATGCAGCTCGTTTGAGCATCTGATTATCTCTAACCAGAATAGACTATATCATTGCCTGATTTGGCATTCCCCACTTCCGCTTACTTAAGCGTACTCCCACCACAGGATAGTCGTTGAACCTTTCTCTATTCGAGACTTGGCTGCTGATCGTCCATTAAATAACACTTAGGATTTAACCTTATGTCATCTAACTAATTTTTTCTGTTTTCACAACATTCACGCTTAGACTTATTTCATTCTTACGTTGTAGTTTAGTTAGCTTTAGGAGATTCCAGACAGTTAAAGGAATTTTCCATGCTTGTTACAAACATGGGAGGCGGATGGTAAATAAAGGAATCTTTACCAAGTGTTACCTCTAAGGTCAAGTCTTTCAGCCTCAAAGCTAAAAGTCGTATCAGAAGCATAGTCAACATAGAAAATTGGGTCATCATTACTGAATTTTGAGATCCAACAGTTAACAACTTCTTTTATAGCAAATTGTTTTGACATTTATATTTACCTCCTATTATATTTTTATTAATCTTGGAATTTTTTAGACCAATGTATTAAATCGACTGACTTCTTATCTGCACCTGCAAATAATGAATCAATTGCAATGAAGTAATCATCAATCATATTTAATCGTTTGTATTGATCTATAAGTTGATAGATTGTTAAATCCTGTATTTGTAAAAGATTGATAGAAGGATGTTTTGCTGACAAGGAACTCATTAAATCTAATAGATCTGTATCACTAAGCTTACCTAAAGCTTTTAGATATCCTTTATGCCTTTCTCTTGCCTTCTTAACCATCTCTTTATAATCTCTCTCTTTTTTGGTTGTTATTGTTTCTTTTTTTTCTTTCATAAAATTTTGATCTTTAATTATTTGCACTATTTGTTCGAAATTATTTTCATCAATTTTTTTATTACTCTCTCCAATTAAGAAATATCCATCTGTCGTAAAGAGAACATCATCTTTTAATATCATAGACAAAGTTTTTAAAAACCAATCAATGAACTCATTTGATGTATCATTAACAATATTGAGAATTATAAATTGATACAAAGGAACTTCTTGAACTATGTTTAATGATTCCATGATTTCAGTTCTATTTAGGGATATTAACGAGAGAAACTTATTATATGTATCTAATGAATATTCCATAACTTCTCTTATTTTGAGAGGATAAACATCTATTCCATCAAAGGTAATAGGCTTACCAAACAAAAGTTTAGAATAATAATCTATATGTTCTCTATTCAATTCCATTTTTATTCTCCTAAATTGGTAAAGATATGCTTTTATAGCAAATTCTATATCCTGTGTAGTAATCATTTAAGTAAATCAATTTACTGTAACTTAGTTTGTCAGAACCAATTCCTTTAGTTGAAGAATCAACAAAGATAGAATCTAATTCATCCATTATAAGCAAAGGTCTAACACCAATATCATCATCACTTACACTTACTCTCCAAAGATCATTATGACAAACTAAAATACAATCAATACTTATATTCTTAAAATATTCAGTCCTATCAACATCCACATCATCAATATTTACACCTAGTCTTGTAAGTCTGTTGTCTTCTTGAGCGACTATAAACGGATTGAATAAGAGTCTCTGATTATCTTCGTCTGTATAAAGTATTGTTGTATCAGCAATGTCAGGTTGAGCTAATGGATCATATTGGTCATAATAAAGATATTTACATAAGGTTTGATTGTTATAGATCTTAGTAGCTACTGCATTTATGTATTTATTCATTGAATAAAGTCTAGATGCCATGTTCATTACCTCCCAAAGTATCTCTGCCAAGCAACACCAACAGAACTATCATCTCTGACATTGTCATATTGTGTTTCGCGTAGATCTACGCGAAGGGAACCTGCATAAGTTGATGGAGTAGAGGCATATAAGTCTTGACGCAAATACTGAATAGTATCTATGTTTTCAACTTCCCACGCTTTCACTTGCCCTCTCCAATCAGCTAATCCAATTAAGAATCTTGTAGGCTTTGGTGAGACACGTATTTTGATAGAATCTTGGTCATATGGCATTATTATTTGCAACTTACCGCTAGGTAAATCTATGTATGAATCATTAGCACTATCATGTATTCTGTTTTCAGCTACACAATCTATCTCAATTATATTCTCAGTTATAGGTGTTGATTCAGTAAATTTAAGTATAGTATTGCACCTTTGTACAACACATGAACTTGATGTACTTTCTTTGTTTTTTGCTTGTACTACTATTCATCTATATCCAGAGAATTCAAAAATATCTCCCATATAAACGTTATAGTCTAAGTCTTGAAATACAATCTTCTTATAATCGTCATGACTAAAGAAACTGAATTCTTGACCATATGTTACTACACGTACTGTCAGATCAGAAAATTCACTTGTTATTCGGTTTTTAATTTTAACTGTGTATACATCTAGAGTGTCAGAAAAGTCTCTATCAATTCTTTGTTGTAGAGTTGTCTTTAGATATTCTTTAGGAGATGAAGCAGAATAATTTCTAAATATATTATAGCCATTATAGCAAGCCATTTAAACATCTCCTTATGCTCCTTCAAAAAAACTACTCCAATTGTTATTGTCATAGCCATATGAAGTCATTTGTCTATCTACATCTTTGCTAATCTCTTCGTACCAAAGTCTCTTCTCTTTAAGATTGTTGGCAGCAGAAAAAGCCTTGTAATCTCCACTCACTAAAAAGTTTCTCATTTCTAATATATTATTAATTTCTTTAACTAACCAATATAAGGTCATTAAATTTGCTAAGATATTCTTTTCAGTTAATGTTAGTGTTACATTAAACACTCTTGCTGTGTCATCTCTATCATCTAAATCTTGTTTGCACTGATTAAATGATGGAATCGCTTTTAATAAAAAGTTAGTAGCATAGATCTCAAAATCCTCTGTAGATGTATCATACATTTCATCTATTAAATAATCTTGAATGTTAAAAAGAAACAGATTAAAAATTTCACAATAAGGAGTTGACATAATATCCCCTCCGTTACTTTAATTTGTTTGCTAATTCATTTAAGTCAACTTTACTGATATTAGAAACTATATCCACTTTATTCCTATCAGCCGTATTAGCATTGATTTTATTAGCTATGTTTTGTAGAACTGTTATCTTCTGTTGCGTAGTTAGCTTTGGATAAATACTATTGATTTCAAATTCATTGAAGTTTAAGAAACTATTTATTTGATCTTTATTAAGTAAGTCTTTATAATGTTCAACAAGATAATGAGCTTTAACAACTTCTTCATCTAGGATCATTACAAATCCATCCTTAAAAAATCTTTGTTGCATTGAAATGCACTTTACAAGATCACTATAAAAAATAGGTTGTTCATCTCCAAAGAAATTAAACTTAAAAATAGTAGCAGCCTGACCATACGCAGTTCGCAGATTTAAAATTCCGTCATACAAGCTAACAACTTTAATGATTTTAGTCATAGGAATCATTTCAGTAGAAACACTACTAGTTGGATTAGATAATGCATTTATAGCATCCTCTAACTTTGCTAGTTTTGCATATAGTAATTCATTTTCTTTTTCTAAATCAGCTTTTAATTTTCTACTCATATTCGATCTCCTTTTTATTCTAGTTTTTAAAAATAGGGGATTTAACCCCTAAAATTGGTAAATTTATGCAACATCCATCATTCCATACTTTGCATTAGTGATTAAGCCTACTGCCCATCGCTTCTGCAATGTATTTGTCTCTGTTAAGTTAGCATTTACGTTAGCAACATCTGAGAAAGACATCATATCGCCTTCGATTGCAACCTTAACTAATTTTTGAACGTTTGTAGAAATGAAGTACATTCTAGTGTTATCAATTCTGAAGTCATAATCACCAGACTGCCATTCAACTTTTTGTCTTAGAGGCATCATATCCATACCCATAAAGTCTCTTATATATCCAACCTTAGAGTACTCAGTACCTAAACCTAATTTAAGATTATCGTTATCTGGTAACACATAAGATAAAGCTGTTTTTGTACCAAATACAACTGTGTTAGCTCCACCATTAGCAGCAGAAACTCTTTCGCCAAGTTGAACAAATCCAGCTTGAGTGAATGAAGCTTCTTTGAAATTAGCAGCTAAACTATCATAAGTGTCATTTATTGCATTGTAGATATCTAGTGACATTTCTTCTTCGAATGCCATTACAACCTTCAATGCATATTGAGCGAGATTGCGCTTTCCAGCGAGAATTCTGTAGTAGTCCTCTTCGACTGTTATAGCTCTATTCACAGGAATTAAGCTATCTTGATTCATGTACTGTCTTTGACCAAACGCATGACGTTTGCCATTAGACATTTTGCTTATAATGAATAAATCTGAATTATCAATATCAAATGTGAAAGTGTCTCCATATCCACCATATTTTACTTCAGCAAATTGACCAAAGTCAGTAATTATTGACTCAGCTAATATAGAATCTATTAATGAATTTACTATTGCATCAGTTGCCCATTTATATAAAGGATTAGATCTAACTATAGTTTCAGAAAACTTTTCAGTACTTACTCCTGACAATTTAGATATAGCTTTAGAAATATCTTCATGCATTTTTATATTTTTTTCTTCAAAGCTTACTTTACTATCATAGCTAACTTTTGCATTATATTGCTCTGCTTTGTATTGATTGTAGTAATCCTTAAATTTTTGATATAACGTAGGCTCTATGCCTTGTTCTGTAGAAAATCTAAGAATTTCATTTCCTAATCTTGCCATCATGTATTCCTCCTTTTTTAGAATTTAAACTACGAAGCTTTTATACAAACTAATTTATAGCCAGTTAATCTTTCGCTACCAATTGGAATGTTAAAATCTTCTAAATATTGATACGCTAAAGTTACGCCAGAAATTGAACTTGACCAATTAAGTTCTAAACTGCCATCAGCAGGGATTGCATAACTTTCACTTGTTCTTGTTGAAGCAAATCCATCCTCTGATACTACTACTTCGTCACCAACTTGAGGTTTATAAGCTGAAAATACTTTACTTGCAGCAATATTAAACTCTCTAGGATCATCGATAAGACCTGCATAGATTGAATTAACTAGTACGTTAACTGGATCATTAACCATGTAAATTACATCCGTATCCAACGTAGCTGATACTGGTGTTGTAGCAACATAAACTTCAGCTTCTCCAGAAACGCTAGACAATCCTGTTAATCTAACTAAATTACCATTCTCTACAGCACTATCACACTTTGCAGATTTAACATAAGCATCTATGTGTTTTGCAGCGATAGCACCTGCTATTAATACAGAATAAGCCATTACTTTATCCTCCTTTTATTATTTGAATATAGGATTAATCCCATAATCCTTTATTGTTATCAGTATTTGGTTGTGGAATATGAATCTTGATTTCTTGATCTTCATTGATTGCTGGGATATTTTTAGTTTGTGTGTAAGCATATGCTTGAATAGCATTAGTAAAGGACTCCACACTCTCAAACTCTTCAACTTTTTCTTTCCACTCTGAAATTTGTTTGTCTGTCAAATTTTCTTTTACTGATTCAACAGCATAATTAATTTTTTGTTCTCTAGCTTGTTTTTCAACATTTTCTTTAAATGTTACTAATTCAGTTTTTTCCGCTTCTAATGTCTTAACTTTTTCTGTGAAAGTTTCAACTTCACTAGTCAATTCACTATTCTTAGTTTCAAATTCTGCTTTAGTAGCTTCAAACTCTGTCTTTGCACTTTCAAGATCTGTAACTTTTGCTTCAAATTCTGTTATTTTAGCCTTAGAGTCTTCATTGCATTTGGCAACAGCTTCATTAACTAATTCATCAGCATAAGTTTGAACCATATCTCCTTGCTTTTCTTCATCGACAACATATGTCAGCCTTGCGTACTTTACATTTGTAAAATCAAAAGAAGGATTCTTCTCTGAAAATGAATATGGAATTGCTACCATAGCATCTTCTTCATAATCTCTTGCATATACATAAGTACCACAAAAATCTCTGACATAGTACTTTCTGCACTCATACTCGCCTTCTGAATATTTACATGCATTAAGAGTTAATTGAAACTTTTCAAACATATCATTAGCTGTCAAAGAATAATTTTTTGCAAACTCTTCTTTATTAAACTTAACCTTTTCTGCCACTTCGTTAGCCTCCTTTACTTGATTATTGTTTGTATCTGCGCCTTTATTTGAAAATAAAAGTTCCTTAGTTTGTTCTAACATTTGTGAGAAACTTTCTTTGCTATATTTGATAACTTCTGCGTTAGCTCCTACTATTGCAGGATTGTACATGTTACCCAAAAGAGTAACACCAGTAAAACAGAAGCTAGTTATTGTTTCTTTCTCAAGAGTCTCATCGTCTTCTTCAACTTCCGAGTCAACTATAAGCATTTCCATACTGATAGCCTTTTCTTTGTCTCTCATAAAAACATTCACAACTTCTTCAAAATACATTTTCCATATATAGGCTTTAACAACCAACCATAGCTTGCCATCAATTTCTTTAAAATAGTAATCTTCCTTTGTGTAACTTGTAGTACCACATGCTATTTGATCTACTTCGTGCTGCATAAAATCTTGAGTAGCACTATTAAACTTAAATAAAAGTGGTTTCATTAAGATTGTTTCAGCAGATGCGATTACAGCATCTCTAGTTATTGGCATTCCATGACGATTGTCACCTTCAGATACAACATACATCTCTAATTCCATGAACTGAGAATCACTTATCTCATTAAGAGAATAGTTGTCGATAGTAAAAGTGAGTGCTTTTGCATTATTAGACAGCGTACCCACCTCCCTATATTGATTTATGTAAAAAATTTCAGAGTCATTATTTAAAAGCTAAAGTATTTTTCTCCTTGTTATCTGACCATTCAATTAGAGCTTTGGCTAGTTCCTCTGTCCTAATAAAACACCAAATATATTTCTTATCTTTTTCATCAAAAATCCTACTTGCATATGGTAATCCTTTATTTTCTACTAAAAACTTCTTAAGCTTATTGCTTTTGCAAGGAAACAATATATCCTTGTTTATTTTGTTTGGATTTTTTATAAACACTTCTACATCTCCTGTCTTAATTAGTTGTTTTATCTACATTAGCTCCTTGATCAGTTGTTCCTTCACCTTTGTCTGTTTTATCTTCAGCTTTCTTTGTAGGTCTACCAGTTTCTTCTTCATTAGGCATTGTATGACTAGTAGGCAAAGGTTTTAAATCATCTGGATATCCTAAAGAACGCATTAACGCTAAACCATCTCTGAATTCCTTTTCAGTTAAACCCATAGATGATGGAAGTTCTGGTGTAATGATTCCATATTCAGCATATTTAAGAGCCTTTTCTGCTCTCTCATCTTCATCAAAAATTGTTCCAGATAATTTAACTTTGAACTTGTATTTATCAAACCTTTTAAGTAGTTGATAGTTTAAGAAAGATTCAAAAACTTTATATATAGATGTCGCAAAAGCAGCATCTACAGCAGTACTACCTTTCATTGTAGTGGCATTAGGCTTATCACTGTTAAAGAGCGCCTGATCTGATCCACTCGTTCTATAGAAGTTCTTAAGTGCATCTCCAACTACATCATTTTTAGTTTGACTGTTTTTACTAAAGTCGAATTGTTTTATATCATCAAATGGAACTGTACCAAACTTAACGCCGTCTGGAAGTGTTTGATTAATTAAAGCATTAAATTCACCTGCCATATCAGCACTAATTGCTAAATCATCAGTCTTTGTTCCATTTTTGTTTTTGTTAATTGGAATTATTCCAATCAATAGGTTAAACACATCTAAAGCTGTCTTAGTACTCTGTAACTGTTTAAATGTATCAATCTCATTAGCATCTACAAACAATCCTAAGAATGGTGGAACAAGTCCAGCAAATGTATCGTGCCACTTGAACACCCAACTACGTTTTGGATTTATTTGTTGCCAGTAAGTCCATCTTCCATCCCTTAATTCAGGTTTAATATTTGGTGCGTAATCAATGTTTTTATTTAATAAGTTAACATAATTCATATAATATTCTTTAAACTCAGGGGCAAACGCATTAATATCTACGCCTTGATTTGAGAAATAGTTTAAGTTGAATGTATACATCCAGCCATAAGCAAATCTAGAGTCTATAAGACAATAGTCTGTTGGCATTTCTTGTAAAGATATCACTTCAGGATCTTCATCACGAATGTACATAAATTTAGCATCTTCTTTAGCCATTCCTATAGCAATATTTTGAAATTCTCTTTTATAATTAAACTTAGAAAAAAACTTTCAAACCTTATCATATTCTCTCTTGAACGTATCTGTTTTCATATCTGCTTCTGTAGCATTTATTGGATAAACAGACAAATCAAAAGAAAGCATATCTGCTAAATAATGTATAAGTCTTTTAAATGGTAGTTGTGTATTATAAAGATATTCAGAAAACTGCCTTAAACCTTGCTCATTCTGTTTAGGATTTTGAACCATTGCTAATAATTCATCACGATCTTTTCCAGATGGATTCATATTAACATTCTTCAATACTTCATTCATTATATAAGGATTATATATATATTGGTAAGGACTGATATAGCCTTGCATTGCATTAGCAAACTGTTTAGCATAACTTGAATCTGCGTTATTTGACATATTATTTTATCACCAACTTCCCTTTAGAAGTTTATATATTTCTTGTAATTACTAAATTTATCTACATCTTTTTTATAGTAGTTCTGTCTGTTTTCAGCCTCTAATAAATATATATAAGATAATCCATACATTAATGATGTAGCTCTATCACGCTTTTTAGATTTAACAATTTTTTCAAAAACAGTAATTCCAGAGTCAGTAAAAGTCTGTTGTATATTAGATAACTCTTGTATCAATATATCTGTTTCTACATGCTGAGAATATTCAAGTGCTGAAAGCTCTCCTTCTTTATAAGCTGGATCAACTTCGTTAGCTGCTTTTAATAATCTACATGAACGATCTTCAAAACAAGATTTCATATATGGATAGAATTGATTGTTAAATTGCTGACTTGCTGTAATAGGCTTGATCATTGGAATAGCACCTTCTAGCTCAAGAGCTTCTTCGTCATCATCTCTAACTATTGGTGGATATTCCACTTTAACATTTGTATCTTTGTTATGATACTCTCATGACTCATAAAATAGTGATGGCAATCCTGCACCAGCACCTAGAGTATCAATTATTAACTTGATTGTATTTGGAAACTTTATATGGAGCAATTCTCTTAAGAAATCTCTTTGTTCAATTAAAGATACACCATTCATAGTCTTTGTATAAATTACTTCTTTGTAATATGTTCCTCCAGAACGTTGTTTTAACTTTATTACATGAGTTACAGCATTATCAGATTTAGCTCCTTTAGATACAGCAACATCATGTGTAATTATGTATTTAGTTAAACATTTCTTAGGTTGTTCAAGTTCACATCTTTCTAATTGTCTGCATTTCTCAGTAAGTTCAAATGGATAATATGACAGATTACTAGAACCAATAAAGATTCCTAGATATTCATAGGCAAATTTATCAGTTGTCATAGATGGTTTATCTCTTTCTTTCAAGATATCATCTTCATCAAAAATTCCTGAATGAACACCAACTTTATAATCAAGTGAACAAACAAAATAGTCTGGATTACCTTTACACATTTCTTTATAGTGATGAACAAATCGACTATATAGATCACATGTTTTCAAGTAAGCAGAACTAATATAAACAACCTTACCTTTTTCAGCAACTTTTCTGTTAGGAAATATTTGTTGCAACTTTATAATGTTTTCTCTTTTGGTCTTAGTCATAGGGATAAGAACTGTTTCAATTATATCGTCTTTTACTAATCTACACTCATCCACTATTACACAGTTAAATCTCCATGATCTAGCTGAATCTCCACTTTGATTTTGACCTAATACAATAGCTCTAATCTCAGATCCATTTTTAAAAGAAACGTAACACTCATCTTGTCCAGTACGGATAGGAAAGAATATCTCTCTTTTTAATGAATCATTTTTCATCAATTCACCTTTGATCTTTTGGATGATAATATTCCTGCTCTGTTGCCCTTTGGCAGAACACATCCCACATTTATATCCGGGATACAGAATACACATACAAATAGAGAAAACTGCCACTATCCATGACTTACCAATACCCCTTGAACAAATAAGCATAGAGTTCTGATTTCTAGCCATAGCACGTAGCTGTAATTTTTGAAATGGAAATAGCATAATCCCTAAAACTTCTTCTGCAAATATATCTATATAATATCTATAGTAACTAATGAACTTAGCTCATTCTTCATAGTCAACATCTTCAACTCTATTAAGTTTACTTCCTGCAAGATTTGGATCATCAAAATAACCAGATTTAACTTGTCTTTCTTTTGGAGAAAAATTCTTATGTACTGCCACTACAAGCTCTTTTCTATATTAGCAAATTGAGCTAATAATAAATCATAAGTATCTTGCTTAACTGGCTTAAATTCTGGAATCCATTGTCTTTTTTCAACCTTATTAAAGATCACACCAAAAGAACCTAATCCAACATCGTTTGCAGAACGAGTAGATTCAGAAAACTGTGCTGATTTACACAGATCATCAAAAATACTTTTTAATTCTTTGAATTCTCTATGAGCAGATGTGTCATTAGCATTAACCATACGTTCATATGCCTTGTCCATAGCATGAGAAGCTTTAGCTATTTTTCTAGCATAATCCTTATGGTTCCTAGTTGTTATCTTATAATCCCTATGTAAGTCTTCGTAATAATTATTTAGATAGTTTAAATCTTTTAAAGAAAAATTACCTTGCCATTCATCATTATAGAAAACAGCACCAGCATCAACGCCTTCTTCTTTCTCAAAAATACTATCTTCATATTTCTTTTCTTTATATTGAGACAAAGATGCTATCCTAGACAGATAACGTCCAAATGCTTTATCACCATATTTGTAGTACATTGTATCTCATTGATCTTTTAAGAAAGGTCTATCCATACGTCTAAGGATACTATTAGCCTCAGATGCATTGTTATTAGCTGTTAGGATTATAATACAGGCTTTACAAATAGCGAAATACCCTGTTTTGTTGCGACCTGCTTTGTAGAAATTAAATGTGCTTTGCTTTATAAAACATTGTTCACATGTCTTTTTACCTCTTCTACCTGTTGCCATTTAATTCACCTCTAATCAAGTTCCAGCCTGCTCATCTCTTTAATTTCAATTTTAGTTCTTTTATCAATGAAATGTTCTTTTATAGTTTCGAATGGGATAAGCTCTTCTTCTCCTTCATCATCAACGAATAAAAATCCTTCATCATTTACATCTGATAAAATGTTTGGTTTATTGCTTAACTGAGTACCATTAATCTTTACAATTTTCAACATTTGAGTTTTCCTTTCTATTAGTTTTATTTATTAAATTAGCAGATATATCTTCAACATTCATGTCATAATATCGCATATCTCCAGACTCTAGCTGAATGCATAATATGTGATCCATTGTATAAATGTTTTCTTTAGCCTTGTACTGATCTATATTAGCTAATTTATATTCTGTTCCATTAAAATAAAATATATTTAAATTGTCTACATAGCACCATTTAGCAGTGTAGTTTTTTAAATTCTTAATTGCTTGATTTAATCTATATGTCTTACTTCGTTTTCATCTTTTAGTTTGCATTCTGTGAGTATCTTCAAATTCAAATAACTCTTTATCATTTAGTTTTTTTAGTGCAAACCACTTTTTTGAAATATGGCATATCTCATCCTTAAATGAGCAAACTTCATATTTCTTAATTCTCTTGAGATGTTTATTAGTTAATATCTTTAAATCACAACCATCTGCAATACAAAAAGTTGCTAATATATCTAATATAAAAACATATTCATTGCTAAGATTCATAGACTTGCTTCTAACAGAGTCATGATCGAACCTAGCTGAAATAAAATCATTTAATGAATTACCTTCGTAATCTTTAAACTTCATTATTTTTTTAATTATATTCATCTTAGATTTAGTAGAAACTTTTTTAGAACCAATTAGCTGTTGATAATTACCATCTCTTATTCGGAGTTTATGTCCTTCTTTTCTTAGATTATAAATTGTTGAAGGATCTTGATTTTCTAGTTTTTTATAAATTTTATGCACAAAAGGAAGGTGAACTTTTTTGTTACACCTCTTAATCTTAAGTACAATATATTCGTACTCACTAATATACATTTAAATCTCCTATGATTTTATATTATAGTTTTACAAAACGCTACTTTGTTTTAAGAGGTTCTGTTAGTTCTAGTGTAGGTGTCGCATGATGGGCAATAATAATATAGACCATCTTTTCTTTTTTTATATTTTCGAAATGTCGTAGTTGGAAAATCTTTCTTACATAAGATACATCTTTTGAAACGTTGGCTAGGTTTTATCTTTACATATTCATAATTCTCTAACCATCTTAAATAGCTGTACTTGTATTCATTAAGGATTTTAATGCAAATCTTTTTATACATGTATTTAATTTTATTAATCTTATGATCTGCACCATGATTACTATTTAATAATATCTCAATATCAGAAAACTTATATCCAATCATGACATATTTAATAATCAATTTCTCATATTTATTCAGTTTTGCACTACCGATATATTGATCTAAATCTGCATATAGACATGTAATTACTTCTACAAAATCTGGAACACCATTGCTGGCAAAGATATCATTACTATAAAGATATTTAGATAAATAGTTTTCATCGAACTTACTTCTATATTTCATCAGCACATCAATTGATTCTACACAATTCAATGAGATAGCTGTTCACTGATGATTACCTCTTCCTTGAGATTTAGTTTCTAACTTAACTGCTCCCATATTATTCTCTCCTAAAATTGTATTGTTCTAAAACTTGCAAATGCAAATTTAAATCGTTCCTTTATTTCTTTGACATGATCAGAATAAAACTTACCATCAATTTCATATATTTTGGATTTTGATAAAGCTGATATGATTGCTCTATCTTGAGTTAAAGAAATGTTATAATGCTTATCTAATTCTTCTTCAACAACTCACTTGCTGTATGTGCCTTTTTCATTTTTGATATATACACATGTTAGATTATTCAATTTCATCTCTCCTTTAGTTTTACAAGAATATAGCAATAATAGTGGAATATTAGTTAGGGAACAACATTTATAAAAATAGAATGCATAAATCATTGCTATACTCTTATAATCTAATTATATCCTAAAAAATAACAAAATTCAACTTTAAATAATAGATTATTATTACATATGCGTAATATTGACATAATATTGATAAAAATATATAACAAAATAAAAATAAATGTCGCAAAATAGATAAGGATAGTATATAATGTAAGTATACCTGTGAAAAATTTACACATAGATACTTAGGAGGAAAAATATGTTAAAAAAGAAATTATTAGCAGTTGGTCTATCCGCAATTCTAACCATTAGTAGTGCCTTATCTGTAGTTGCTACTGGTGTCCAAAATGATACAGACGGCAATCCATTTGCTGCTAGTCAACTTGGAGAATGGGTTAAGAAAGCAGATGGTAAGTACTATTTCATGTACACTGAAGGATCTTTTGAAGATCACATTGCAACACAAAAAGGATTAGTGCCTATTACACTTCAGGGTTTATTCGAGAATCCTAGCAACTGGGCAAAGAGCGAAGTTGTTAAATATTCTAACATGGGTCTAAACACAGACTGGGTTATGACAAATTATCAAGACAATATCAAAAGAGCACCATTTATTAAGATGTTAGTGCAAATGTTTTATAAGTATAAGACTAATGCACAACATGGAGTTCCAAGTGAAATTGAAACTGATATATTCTCAGACATCGATCCAGAAGATGATTTAGATATTCTGCATGGATATTATCTAGGAATTACTAAAGGTGCTGGACATAATAAGTTCTTACCAGATAGCGATATCACTAGAGAAGAAGCAGCTACAATGTACTTTAGATTACTATCAATCTTTGATGATGGTATATATGACGAGTATGATGTATTGAACTATTTCGCTGATTATGAAGATATCAGCACTTGGGCAAAACATGCAGTTGCTACATTAGGAAATAGAGAAGTTATCAAAGGTTTTCCTGTATACAATAACAAATATATTGGTAAGAAATCTGTATCAAATGAAATATTTATGCCAAAAGGTTTTATCACTAGCGAGCAAGCACTTTGCTTAACTGGTAGAATCGCTGAATTATTCCTAGACGAGCAAGTACAACACACTATTGGTTCCCCACAAAAGCTATCAATTGAAAATGGTACTAAACTTAAGTGGAATCCTCAGTATGGAGCAGATGGATATGAGGTCTATCGTTATGAGTGGCTTTCAGATACAGAAAAAGAAATGACTTTCGTAACATTCACTAATACAGCTAATTATGAACTTAAAGGTTTAAAAACTGGAGTTTATGACTATACTGTAGTAGCTAAAAATGAATGGGATAGAAGTTTAGAGTCAGAAGCACTAAGAGTTACTGTAGCACAACCAGTTAAAAAGAACAGAATCAATTTAGTTCCTGCTATAAACAACACTGCTGTACTTGATTGGGAGAATGTAAGACACGTAATCCCTAATAATCAGTGGACTGGAGCAACACATTATACTGTTACTATTACAGATGCGTCTGGTAAAGTAGTACACAATACTGATGATATTCCAGAAGTGGCTGGTAATCAAACTGCAAGAACTAAATATACTTTGACTGAAGATCTAGTACAAAATGTTGGATCTTATACAATTAAAATTTATGCTTGGAATAAAGGATTTGTATCTGCTCCAGTAACAATTGATTATACAATTAGCAAGAAGGATATTAATGATGAAGAAGATGTATTGCATATCACGCCAATTCAAGGTGGCAAAAAGTTAGATGCAGTGCCTTTTCCAATACCAGCACCATAACAAGTTAAAAACAGGTATAAAAAGTTAATTAATTAACATAAAAGAGGGGATTACTCCCCTTTTTTTAATGCGTATCCTACTATATCTTGATTTGGCATATAGTTAACAATTTCGTACCATTCCGATTCTTTGCTTGCTAATTTCATATGTGTTGCTAAGTGAATAAACATTGCTAGATGTATTGCTAGAAAAATAAAAATCATTGCTGAGTCTCCTTGTTAAATTGTCTGCTAAGTAGTCGTAATCTTTGCTTGCTAGGTTTTTGCTAGATCTAAACTTGCTAGTTTTTAGTAATATTTGCTAATTACTTAGTTCATCATCAACTCTTGCTAATGTAGCAACAATTTCATCAAACTCTTCCTTGCTATTGTGGAAACACTCATGCTTGCATTCTACATCATATTTGAATATCAAATAATTATAAAATGTGTTAACTGTAGGCATATCTGCAAATAAATCTGCATTACGCATTGCAAAATTTGTGATATAAAAAACCATATCATGTTTGCTATATTTGTTGCTAAGTATACTAATAGTTTGCTCATATATTTTTATCAAAAAACCATCCTCCCATCTGCTTTCAAATGTACTTTTAATTCTTCTAATAGCTCTTTTAATTTATTATTAGAATGTTTTAATGCTGAGTGATCATGCCTTGCTCGAAATTCGAGTGCTAAGTTTCCTATCTCACTAATATTTTTCTTGAAATATTGATAGTAGTCATGGCTAACTTTAACTTCTTGCTCTATAGCCTTATTTAAGATATCTTTAAAACTTCTAAACCAGTCTATATCAAAACAAATTTGGATACGATATTTAAAAACTTTATCCATAGACCATTCAAATGATGTCGCAATTCTAGCATCACTTAACAAATAGAACTTATCATCTATTATTTCATGCATGAATTTGTGATATGGTTCAAATTTGTTAATTATAGATATAGCTGTTTCTATTTTTCGCTCGTCTATATCAAATACACTTATACAATATGTTTCTTTCATACAAACACCTCCAAGCTAAGTTTAAATCAATGAAAATGGGAAGTCAAATTATAAAAATAAAATGACAGCAATAATGACTACTGATAATAAGTGTCAATCAACATGACAATGACATTTCCAAAATTAGGTGTTTTTTACAACGAAGGAATGCATGTTTGAGGAGTGTTGGTTGCCTAAATGTAGATATGGAAAATATTGGAAGTAGAAGTCATTTAGTTTACTCTTGAAAAAATAATTGCAGAAATAGGTCATAAATCATCTTGGAGGGGGTGGGTAATATCATTGTATTAGTTGGGGGGTACAAGTGGAAATATGAAGACGTTAGATATCTCAGAATTGATTTTAATGTAAAACTTTTACCCCATGGTTTTATTTTTGTAAATTCACTATTCCTAGAGAAATACTTATAAATGCTGGTATAACTAGTTTTGCAATAGTTTATTACAAACTTTGTTAAAAATATAACGTTATATAGTTAGAAATCAAACAAGTATATCTTATATAGTATTATATTATATATATTATTATTAATAGCTTTAAATATATCTTAGATAATAAGCTTTACTTCACCCTAGACTCTTTTGACTTTAGTCTTATAAGTGTCTCTGTAGTGTCTTTGTAGTGTCTTTGTAGTTAAGCTATTCACTACGTTCATAGCTTATTCGCTGAGAATGGGAACTCTAAATCTCAAAACTCGCATGGCAACTTAGATAAAGCTATGTATATACAATTACCATTTACAAGCCATACCACATTAAACCAGCAAAATACCAAATAATTACATTAAGTTATAAAAATAGAAAATTACGACAAGACATGATGACTATAAAATGTGTACTATAATGAAGTAACACAAAAAAATGTCATAAATACTGACACAAATTGAATGTAAAAAGGGATGCAATGCACCCCTATACAAATACTATTCATAGGACAAACAGTCAACTAATTCATTAAAACCATATTTTTCACTAATATATAAATTCTTTACACGCATATTGTAACATTTTGTAGCAATAATTAAAAGTCTTTTTTCTAATAAAGTTTATTTTTCTACAAGTCTTGACAAATTTAATCAATAAGATATAATATAATCTATTATTAGATAACGGAGGTACATATGAGCGAACCAATAGAATATTCAATACATAGAGCTTTATCTGAGAACAATACACTTGAAAAAAAGATAAATAAAGTCGTTAAAAATACAAATTATATAGCAGCTAGAAAACGTGGCAGCAAAATATATGACCAACATACAGATGAAGAATTTTCTAAAATGGTAAAAGCTAATAGTGATGCACTTAATGCATTAATTGAAAATAAAAATAAAATAAAAGCAAGATTAGATGAATCAAATGCTAAAACTGTAATTAAAATAAATGGAACTGAAATGACTGTAGCTGAAGCCTTAGTCAGAAAAAACAATATTAAATATGACGAAATGGTCTTAGAGCAGATGAAAAGAAGATTAGCAATAGCAGAAGATAAATTAGAAGAAGAAAATTATGAAGCTAAAAATAAGTTAGATAGACATATAGAAACAACTTTAGGTAAAAAAGAAAATCAAAAAGCGACAGATATTGATACTCTTACAAAAATATACAACCAACATCATGAGTGGGTTATGATAGATCCAATCAAACTAAGAGAAACAATAGCTGAATTAGAAGAAAAAATATTCAACTTTACTAACGAATTAAACTTTGTGCTTGCAGAAAGCAACACAATAACTAAAATATATATTTAATTTCAAATTTAAAAATGAAACTACATTCTTGCTAACAGCATGAAAGTTATTAAAAGAAAATTCCTTAATGATTTAGGTTAAAATCATAAATATTAGCTTAAGTGCTTCTAAACTGAGAAGAATACGATAACAGATGGCAGTAAATTCCTTCGGGATCAACTGTCGAACAAATCGTGATAACGTGGTAGTCCAGAGGTTTAGAACCCAGTGATGGCGGTGACTACCTTGACCGCACAAAACATAAAAAAAGAAACACAAAATAAAAAATAGCAAACTTCAAAATATAAAAACTTTATGATTAATTATTATTTTTAAAACTACATAAAATCCTAGATTACGGTTAGAATGGTCTTAATTGTCTACCTAATGACTACCGCTAGGCTATGCTGTTAGCATAAAGAGGAGCCGAAAGGCTCTTTTTTATAAGTAAAAATATTATATAAATTTCATAGAATTTTAATAAAAACGCAATTCGAAAGGAAAATGACATTGGAAAATAATAAAATTGAAATACAAATAAAATCTAATATTCATGATAAACTAATAAAAACGACACAAATGATAGTTTTATACAAAAATGGAGAAGATAATGAATCAAAAGCAACGGTTTTAACTCAGTGTGATTTAGATGCCTTGAGGAATTTTATATCATTAATGATGTGCAGTGGCGTGGACGTAAAGAATCACACAGATATTCCGTTTGACATTAGAAGAGACTTTAACGAAGATATGATAGAATGCATGGAAGATTATTTAAACCAACTTAAAGATTTAAAAAAAATGTATAATGAACTTAATAAAACTGTAAAAAACTAAAGGAGTGTAATGAAAATGTCAGCATATTATTGTTTTCCTGCAATATTTAGTAAAGATCAAGATGATAATTTAAACCTTAGATTTGTTGATATAGATGAAGCCTATACATTTGCTTCAAACAACGACTATGACGAACTAGCATATAATGCAAGAGATGTATTACAGCTATCTTTAGAAGGTAGGATAGAAGATGGAGAGAAAATTCCAGAACCAACAAAAATCGATAAAATAAAAGTAGTAGAAAATGAGACTATCATATTAGTAACGACAGTAGTTAAAGGAGATAGAGATGATTTATGATGAAATTAAAAAAGATATAAAAGAGAAACTAAACTATGATATTCAAATAATAGATAGAAACGGTAGCTTCAATTTCAAGTGTAACCAATGTGGCAACTGTTGTAAAGACAAAATACCTTTCACATTCTATGATATATATAAGCTTGCTATTCATTTTAAAATAAGTATAAAAGACTTTTTGATAAAGTATTCTGGAGAAATAGATATTAGTGAATCTGTTCCACTTATTTACATAAAAAAAAATGAGAATGGGTACTGCATCTTTGCAGACGATAAGAAATGTATGATACATGATAATAAACCTACAACATGCTTATTATATCCTCTTGGAAGAGTTGCTACTAAAGGCAAAACAGAATATATATTGGTAGATGTTGATTGTCTAAAAGATATGAAGACTGATGAAAAGGTTGATGTTATTGAGATAGATATAAAACTAAAACAAAGCAATATTGGAAACTTAATGCTTCTAGATCACAACAAGAAAACAAAGGAAATTGTAGATTTTGAAAGTATAAAGGAAAAAAGAAAAGTTCACGAATATATATCTATGATGTTTAGAGTGTTAACTGAATTAGATCTTAGCAAAAAATACACTGAAACTTTAGAAGAAAACTTAAAAAGGCATCTTCATAATGTAAGAGTATTTGCTGTCACTAATCCAGAATGTATGTGTGAAGACTTCAATCTGTCTGACGAAGAACATATTGAGATGTTAGAAAGAATAATGGAAAAAATAGAATTAAATCGTATTCCAAAGGAAATTGAAGGCATGTACAGGAACACAAAAGATTTATTGACAAAATATAAAAAACAAAAAGAAATGAAAGATGAATTTAAGGAAATAATAAAACATTTAGGATTAAAGAAAAAGAAGTAGAAATTTGTCAAAAACTAATAATGTATGTTATAATATGTATATTCCTAACAATCTAAAGTTTTAATATGTAGAAAAAGTGAACTGAATATGTTAATATAATAATGAGATTTTTCATATATTGTTTGGGGGAGTTAAACTCTCTCTTAATTTTTTTTAACTGGGATGATTAAATGAAAGAAAAACAAAGAGGATCTATAGAAAAAGGTAAAGTAAGTTATAAGCTAACTATAACACTTGGAAACGACGTAAACGGCAAAAGAATTCGCAAATATAGAAATGTAAGAGCGAAAAATATGGATGAAGCCAGAAAAGCATTGAAAGAATTTTGGGATGAACACAATGATGTATATTTGCAAATCCAAAAAAAAGCAGATAAAATAAGAAGGATAAAGACACTATTTGGTAAATTTTGCAAACTATGCGAATACAGGAATTGTAGTAACTGCAAAGCTAAAAAGTTTTATAATTATATATATTTGAAAGATATTTAGGTGAGATATGTACACAGTAGGCTTTTATACAACTAAAAAACATAAGAAATTATTTAAACAATATGATCTAACTCAAGAATATTTTGATGAGTTATTTAAAGTACTGAAGATAGAAGATAATAGAACAAATAGAGTTGACATAGAATTAGCACATTATAAAACTAAAGTAGACTACATATCTAGTTTACTTAAAAAAGTATCAGAAAGCATGGTTAAAATGAGAAAATACTATGTATATCTAAAATTTGAAAAGATATAAATACTCCTTAAAGGAGTTTTTTTATATACGACAATTCGACAAATAAATATGTAATATCCTATATATAGACAAATCATCAATCTTATGTTAATCTAAATAAAAAATCATTTGAAAGGATGTTCGCAATGGAACACACACTTGATGGCAAAGATAACTATATCAGATATGCAAAAATCATAAGCACTCTTAATAAGTGCAATCAAATCCTAAATAAGAATAGCAATGAAAAGATGTTTAAATCAGCTATAATGGAGCTATTAACAATTCTGGAAATCGAAAAAAAATACAATGAAGAAGAATATGATTGTGCAATTAACAAAATCTATGCTTTAAAAGGAGAGACTTAATATGGTGATTTTAGGGATTATTTTAATCGTAATCGGGATAATAACCAACTTAGATAAAATAAATAATATATTTGTAAAAAAAGATTTACTGGAAAGAAATATGAAGGATAGATATGATGATGGGCATTTTGAGTGTGATAAAAAAATAAAGCTAATTAAATTTATTATTAATATAGTACTTGGAATATATCTTATTGCCCTAATAGTTATTAATCCAGAGTTCATGTACTATTCCTACTTTTTTGTATTGATATATTTTGACTTTTCTAGTTATCATTGTTACACTAAATTAAAATTTGATGCAGATGATATTTTTATAAGAATTTTTGCTGTAATGTTGACATATAGTTTTCTATTGAATTTATTGTATGAACTTATAGATAAAGGTGTTAAATTATGAGATTAGAAGAATGGCAACAACTATCAATGGAATTAAGATTAAATCATTTATCTGAATCAGACTTAGAACGTATGTGCAAAAAGAATGAAGTTGAAATCGAACAAGCAAAGCAGCAACTAGATATAGTGAAAGCAGAAGTGGAAATACGTACATATTATAATAAAACACTAAGAAAATTTCTTGAAACTCTATATGGCATAAGAAAGGAATTAGATAGATGATATTGTCGCATATTGGAAAAATTGAAGAATTTATCAATTTCAGCTTATACAAACTTGTATATGAGTGGCATAGTAGGCTTATCGAAATAGAATCGTTTTTGATTGAAGAAGGACATTATAAAAATAATAAGTTTGAATTTAATGATTTTGCGGTATGGATAGAAAACAAAAATAACTCAAATTTTATATTTATTGATTCGCAACATATATTTAGATATTGTACTAAAGTTACAAAAGATTTAAATAATATATTTGTTTATAAATTTTATACATCTATAAATGAAGATAAGTTAATGAAGGAAGAGTTAATTGAAAACTTAAAAGAAACTAAGATTAAAGAAATGAATTATGAGCAAATATTACATGAACTGATACTACAGGATTATAGACAATATAGCGATAATCTAAATAATAATGAATGTGTAAATAGACCAGATATAGATGCAATTTTAAATAATAAATCCAGTTCTTTATTTGCATATTTCCCATCAGTTGACTATAATGCCTATCTAAGTGGTATAGACTTAACAACTATACATGATATTGATTTGTGGGGATATTCAATAGACCATGTAATTGATAAAGTAAAGAATATATTTAACGAAAAAGTAAAGAAGGTCTTACAAACAGATTCTACAGTTGACAAGGAAAAGTAGATAAGCTATACTATGTGAGTAATAAAGGTAGCTCAAGTAACCTAAATGTGAATATGTTAATGAAAATTCAAATGATGTTAAATAGGTAGCTGAAGAGCTATCTATTTTAATAAGGAGACTTATATGGCTAAATATAAATCATTGATGGAATACTGGGAAGAAGAATTATACATGTTGCAACCACATCAACTATATGCCTATTTATCTGCAAACGAACTACATAAACTAAACATAGAATTCAAAAAAGATATCGTAAATGTTTATATATATGATCTATTATTACAAGATGTAGACACTTTATTAAAACTTATGGAAGACTTAGAAACGTTTGATATGTATGACATAAGACTGCTTAGACTATACAAGCAAGGTTATATAAACTACAAAGATGAATTTGGTGCAACATATATTATTTTGTCTTCTAAAGTACTTGGTTTTGTAAATGTAGGCAAAGAATTTTTAAAAAACTTTATTAATATAAAAAATGAAAACGAGTAAACATATGAAAATAATTATAGCAGGAAGTCGCGAATTTAATAATTATAGATTACTAAAATCAAGTGTAGATTATTATCTCAAAAATGTGCAAGAACCAATAATTGTATCTGGTACAGCAAAAGGCGCAGATAGACTAGGTGAAAGATATGCCAAAGAAAATGGATATGAAATTTTAAGATACCCTGCAAAATGGAAACTATATGATCTAGCTGCTGGATATATAAGAAATGAAGAAATGGCTAAAATTGCAGATGCTTGTATATTATTTTGGGATGGTAAGTCTAAGGGTACAAAACATATGAAGGAAATTTCCGAAAAATATAATTTAAGATTAAGGATTGTAGAATTTTAGAATATAGTGTATAATCAATAAAACGATAAAGATACACACAGTTTTATCATCTTAATTCTACATTGTATTAAAAGTAGCCGAAAGGCTATTTTTATTTTGACAAATAGTGATATAAGATGTAAAATTAGTTATGCATCCCTTATCCGTAATCAAAATTATGAACCGCAGCCTATTTGGTTGCTTTTTTTTCGAAAGGAGATATTATGTCATATTTTAGTCATAAAGGAATAATAATAGCGATAGTGGAGAATTACTTAGGAATCAAACAATCTTATATTGGTGTAACTAAAGCCATGAATAATATATATAATAGAGATAAATTAAAATTAGGATCTGAGAAGATAGATCCATTTATATTTAAAGGGTTTGAAGCTAATGATAAACTCAAACAAAAAACAAAAAAAGGCAATAGATTATATTGGTTAGAGTTCAAATGTAAAGGCATGAATGATATTGAAATAATTGGTAGAGCAAAGCATATAATAAATTCATTGATTGAAACACAACAAGAAGAAATACATCCATTTGATATGACTCTTGGAAATAGACTGATAAGAGGTATGGAACAAGCATTAGAACTTGTTAAAAGAGAGAAAGGAATTAAAAATGACTAATACTGTAGAAAAGAAAAAATGTGGATTTTGTGGATTTAAATTTACTGAGAATAAGTACAAAATAGTGATACCAATGGCTACTAATGTACCAATATGCGACGTTTGTCTTGAAAAAGAAGATAAAATAAATATTGAATATGATAAAGATCTTCAAGTACAAATAAGATATAATGAGTTGCATAAACCTTACAATGAGAATTGTATATGTAGGCATTGCCTAAAAGCATTGCTAATGAAAATGTATGAAGAAGAATTAAAAGATAGTGAAAAAATATGTGAAATGCTGGATAATCTTGATATAATTGTATTAAAATGCAATGATGCCAAATGGATAGAAGCAAAAGCATATTCAAAATATATGGATTTATTAAAAAAATTCAATAGTGAATTCGATGAAACAGATAGAAATGGATCACTTAACTATATATTACATACAATTCAAGAAAATGAAATAATAATTGAAGACCTGAAAAAAACAATTCAGCTAACTCTTGAAAATAAAGCAGAAGAAAAGTCTAGACACTTAATAATTAAATTTGCAGAAAGATTAAAATCAAGATATGACCTATACTATGGGAGAGTGTGGTAATGACATTAGGCAAGTATTTTACAATGCATCATTTGGATATAATAAAAGGTGCTTTATTTGAGAAAGTAGCTGACAAAGAACCATCTAAGGAAATGAATGAAATATTTGAAATAATAGAAAGACAAAAAACTATATTATATAATGAATTTGAAACTGCTTTAAAGCTATCTAAAAAAGTACACAATGGAGATATAGAAGACCTAAGAGCCATATCTAAAAGAATGAGTACCAATGATGGTAAAGTAGTTGCATTACTATATAATATATTAGATGAAATGAGTGAAAGCGCACTTAGGAGACAAGGTTTCAGCGAAAGTATAATACAAACATTACAAGCATTTAATTCAATGAAAAAAGCTAAAAAGGAGATTAATAATGAACTATAGAGCTGAATTAGAAAATAAATTAGAATCACTTGACCAAAACTCAAACATTGATGTTTATGCAAGTGGTCTAGTGAAGTTATTGGATGTAATTGAAAATCTTGCAACAGAGTTAAAAGTTAAAGAAAAAGTACAATGGGAAGGATATGATATAGAAGAATTAAAGAAACATGAAAAAGGAACTAGGGTATCAGCAAAAGTATCAGTGTTAGTGGATATATTAGAAACTATAGAACATTTTGAATGTGCCAAAATGGTAGAAGAAATAAAAAATAGGCGTGAATTAGAAGAATCACCAGATGACATGTCAATAGACGATATATTGAAAGATGTTTAAAATCACTTGTTGTGAATGTGGATCAGAGAGTGCATTCTTACAGACTTACGCAGGTAAGTTGATATTTTTATTGGAGTCTCAAGTAAATATTGTAGTTACAGATAGAGGGACAGCTTGCATATATTGTAAACACTGTGGTACACTACAAGAGTGCGAGGAGGATCATTGTGAATAAAAAGAAACGCAGAAAATTAAAAAGAGATTATAATAATGATAAGTTCGCATTAGCTCTAATAGATGCAGGTTATATATTAGATATATACAGACACGAAGATGGGTATGATTTTACCATAACTGGAAATAAAGTATATGGGTTTTATCGAGTTTATAATGATGGAAGTACAAAATTATCCATAGACCATAAAGATTTATTTGATAAAGCTTCTAGGTGTCCAATTAAAATAAGAGCGCCAAAGACAGATAAGGAAACAGCATTTGTTCTTGAAAAAATGAGATTTTGTGCCACAGATGAAGGATACAAAATATCGGAGGAGTGGAATGACATTGCAACAGAATATTGATAGAGATTACCTAATCTTAGTGTGTAACTTAACTCATGGAATAAAATGCAAGAATCTAGGAGCAAGTCGTGAAGGAAAATTTATTTGTCTAAAAGATACATATGTAAGTAAAACGTTATTAAAAAAATATGGAGAAGATGGAGCGAATTGTGATGGATATGAAAGCCATTGTAAGGGAATTAATACGTCTAAGGACATCGAATGATTACAGCCAAGCACTTATGGCTAAACAATTGAATTTACCCTTAGATTATTTAAAGTCAATAGAGACAAATAAGAGAAATCCAAGATTAGGAATTCTAATAGACTGGCTTGACTACTTAGGTTACGAAATAGAGATAAAAAAAAAGGGGAATTAAATCCCCATATTATTAGTTTTGTATATAATTGATCCAATCATCTGTAAAGCCAGTAGAATTATCAAGCGTATGAATTCTTGGCATTATCTGAATGTATGAGAATGGATATTTGCCAACCTCTGGAGCATCACCTAAAAAGTAAATGTCTGTCAAACTGTAACACTCTCTAAAAGAATGTGAATCTACTTTTGTAACTGTAGCTGGAATTGTAATAGCAACTAAGTTCTCACACGCCTTAAATGCTTCTTGAACAATGTGTTCCAACCCAATAGGTAATTTAATATCAGTTAAACTTGTACAATGTGCAAAAGCAAAGTAATAAATTGTTTTAGCTTGAGTTGCTGATAGATCAACTGTTTTTAAATTAGTGCAATTTTGAAATGATTGTGCGCCTATCTGAATTACACTACTTGGCATTACTACAGTTTCCAATGTTTGACAATCCTTAAAAGCTGAATGTGCTATATGTTCAACACCATCTGGTACGACTAGATCTTTAATATTACCTTCATATCCTTTTAACACATTGTCTTCAATAATTAGTTCAATCTTATCTTCAATAACCTCTTCTACAACTTTCTCTATAACTTCTTCTTCTACTACTACTGGAGCATATGTTATTAACCTTGTTGCTTGAGTAGACTTATTATATTTATTTGTTGCTTTTACATTTATTGTGTTTGAACCTTCTACTAGATCTACTATTCCAACAAAAGTATTATCACTATTTACATTTACTTGACTATTATTAATTTCAACTGTTGATGTACCAAACTGATCTGTTACTGAGCCATATACTTTAATAGAAGCTTTTTCTGTAGAATCTGGTAAATAATTAAGATCAATTGTTGGAGCAGGTATATTCCATACTACTGTACGATTAACTGATGCTATCTTGTCATAAGCATTCTTGGCAACAATATTGATGGCATTTTGTTCTTGAGATAAAGATATAGTATATGTAAAACTACCATCACTAGAAACTAATACGCTATTCCCATTGATATTAATAGTCGGCTTTAAATCTATATCATCTTTTACAATGCCATTTATTGTCACACTATTTGTATCAACTGCACTAGGCATTTCTACTGTAAGAGTCGGAGTATTAACTTTATAAGTTACAATTTTTTCTACAATTTTATTTTTACCATTTGGCAATGTAGCAATAAAACGATACATATATTCGCCTTCACCTTGGTTTAAGTACACTTTTAAACTAAACTTGCCTTCAACAACTTCCATATCATAATCATTAAGCACCAATGTTGCACCCTTTGTTAGAGTTGCTTTCAACTGTACTACATTCGTATTAACTACTTCTGGTGCAATGACCTCAAGTTCAACTTCTTGACTTGCTGTAGCGTAAGATCTCTTTAATATTCTATATAGTAATGTTGCTACTTGCCCTCTAGTTACTGGTTCTAAAGGTTTAAATGTCTTGTCTGGAAATCCTGTCAATAGTTCATTCTCTATAGCAATTGCTACTTCAGTTCTTAAGTTAGGACTAATATGCTTATAGTCTTTAAAGGTATCTTCTAGTATTGTTTCATTTATAAGCTCATCTATCTTCATAGTTCTTACTAAGGCAACAGCCACATCTTCTCTTGTAGCATTAGATTCTGGATCAAAGAATGGTTGACCTACTGGTGGGAAGTAGCCTGTAAGGTATAGCTTAGAAGCTTCAATATATAAGTAAGACCATCGATCTATTTCTACATCAGAAAATGTACTATTGTCTTGCAATAAAGGTAAGTTGAAAGTCAAGGCTACAAGTTTTGCAAATTGTTCTCTCGTTAGAGTACCTTCTGGCTTGAATGTTCCATCTGGATAGCCATTAATTATACCACTTTTATTCATACTCTTAATAGCTTCTTTTGCCCAGTGACCTTCGATATCTTTAAAATCAGAATTTGCAAATGTTTGGGATGACATCAAAATGCAAAATATAACCAATAATACTATTTTCTTCATAAAAACATCTCCTTATAATTTAACTACTACAATTGTAACATTTTTATAATTAGGATTATATAGGACTTTAGACCTATTTAGTACAAAAAATAAGCTAAATATTAAGTTGAAAAATAAGCCAAAATATTGTACAATATATTATATCTAAAGGAGTGATTATATGAAAATTGTAAAATTCTCTCAGGCAAGGGAAAAGTTTAAGGACTACTGTGTAGAAGCAATAGAAACAGATGCCGAATTATGTATCACTACAATTCATGGAAATGTAATATTAATGAGCGTACAAAAATACAGTGATTTAGTTGAAAAGCTTAACTTGAAAAATGAGAAAGAAGAATTTGAACATTATATGGGCATAAACTTAACTGATCTAAAATACATTGACATCAAGAACAAGATTAAAGAAATATCAAAAAATAAAGACAATTTAGTTAAAGCATTAAAGGAAAGAAGAATTATAAAAAATAAAGATAAGATAGAATACATATTGACGGAAGGGGAGAGATTTGAACTCTCGCGCCAGCATTAAGCCAGCCTAACTGTTTAGCAAACAGCCCTCTTAACCACTTGAGTACCCCTCCAAAGGCGGTAATCGGATTCGAACCGATATCATCTAGCTTATGAGACTAGCAAAGGCAACCATTCCTTTCCATACCGCAACAGCCATACTAGGACTTGAACCTAGAACGCATGATTCAAAATCATGTGTGTTTACCAAATTACACTATACGGCTAACTTGATACAGATAAGAGTACCACAACTTAGATATAGTGTCAAATACAATTGAAACTAAATAATACAAATGGTAAAATAAAACAAAAAAGGAGATACAAATGTATAGAAATGAAATTGTGATAAATATGTTTAATATAATAAGTAAATACAAGAATACAACTAAATACACAGATGCCTTAGACGAGTTTACAACTATATATAAAATTCCAAGTCTAGAAAGATGTACTCAAGGTAAGGATTTCGAGAAATTGACGTTGCATGAAAGAGGATATGTGATTATCATACAAGAGTTATTTAATAATATAGTGGACGAAGACGAGATGTCATTTATTAATACATTCGACAGATATTGCAAACAATATTATTACAAACAAAAGAAAATATTTGAAAAGATAGAATCAACCATACTTAAAGGCTATATTAATATGTTGTTGGCTGAGTTTGAAAAAAATGAAGAAAAATGATATAATACATAGGTCAAGTTGATTCATGTTGATTCGTAATTGATAATTGATAAGTCCTCCAAAGTGGGGACTTTATCTATAATGGAGGATAATATTGAAAACAGCTAAAGAAGAGAAGGATTACATTAAAAATAAAATAAAAGATATCTTCAATAAACAAGATAGATTCTATATGATAGATATAATTGTGCTAAAGATGGTGATATGCTTCACGATGCATTCATATAAAGATTTATTTGAATTAGAGTTAGATAAATACTTCTTTCATGATGATGTAGTAAAAACGTGGAATGAACTAGAAGAACACTCTAAAAGTATTAATTTCTATTGGTGTAATGGAGGACAATTTGAATATACAAAAGATTTCTTTTGCTTATATTATAACAATTTAAACATAAAAGATTTAACTAAAATAAAGAAACACTACGAACAAACAGTAGCACAAACTTTCAATGAGATAAATTATTAGGAGGAAAAATGAAGATAATTTTAAAAGAAATTGAAGATTTTTATAAGAAGATCGAAGTAGATATGGGAGCTAAAAAAATCATTAATAAATTCCTAAAACTCTCTGGACAAATTAAACTACTAAATGAAGATCAAAGAAAATGTCTCTATGATAAGATTTCGGAATTTACTATTGCACAAAAAAATCAATTCATCGAACAAGAATTCTTCTTGCATCTACTTGATGGATTTGAAGACCTTATTGATGGAAACAATCAAATTATGGATAAAAAAAAAGCAATTATGCAGTTAAAATAAAGTTCATCAGAAATTGCTTGAGAGAATTTGATGAAGCACAAATATCTGAATTATTTTTAAAAGCAACAGAACTTGAAATTGGAGGAATTACACAACCTTTAGGTGAAGGATTTGTTCCGTTCCAAGATGTTGCAAGACCAGTGGTAACAACTCTGTATGGAGTTAATTTAAATACACCTTTATGTAATACAATAGAAAGCAGTGATGAATAATGATTTACTTTACTTCAGACCTACATTTAGGACACACCAATATAATAGAATCGTGTAGAAGACCATTTGCGACTACTGAAGAAATGGATCAAACTATTATAAAAAACTGGAATAGTACGATACAAGAAGATGATGAGATTTATGTATTAGGTGATTTCTTTTGGACTAGGAAAGATTTTATTAAATATAAAGATAAGTTAAAAGGTAGAAAATATCTAATTAAAGGAAATCATGATTCTAATTATTTAAATAAAGAAGCTGAAGAGTATTTTGAATGGGTAAAGGACTATTATGTACTTAAATATAACAAAGTAAAGCATATTTTATTTCACTATCCAATATTGAACTGGGATGGTATGTGGAGAGGATCTAAACATCTGCATGGTCATACTCATAATAAAGAAGTGGACTATATTGTAGACAATGCACACAATGTTGGTGTTGATATTAATGGATTTAGACCAATCTGTATAAATGAAATAGAGGAATAACGTTGTAAAGATAAGTTTGAAATGATACAATAAAGTTAGGAGTATAGTTCAGTTGGAAGAACGGCAGTCTCCAAAACTGCGTGTCGTGGGTTCGAGTCCTACTGCTCCTGTTTAAATGCCAAGTAATATAATATCACCTCCTTTCGGGATCGATAATATTTGTTGTGTTTGACATCGGACTGCTTGGCATTTATAATTTATCAGTGGAGGGAAATATGGAATATAAGATGAGAGTAGCTGAATACATAACTAAACTAGATGAATATAATGGATCTTTATTTTTATATAAATTTTTGATACCAAAAGTTAAAAGTGCAATTAAAGCTGATGTAAAGATAAAATTAAACTTCGATGGAACGAAGGGAGATCTAAGATCTTTTATTAGAACATCTATAGGTGAGATGTATAGATATTATGATTCGACTGATATCTTAGATACACTTAAATTTGAAGGAAAAGAAATGGATTTTAGACATATTATACATAAGTATATAGAAGAAGAATTTAATAATGACAAATATTTGGATGGTTTCTTTTTGGACTAAACCTTTGTCTTCTTAAATTTATAGCCTAATCCTATAAGGTGAGCTTTATATTTTATTCTTTCAAAATCAGTTATTTCTATATTTGTGTTAGCATTTATGTCTTCAATAGCTTTATACATGTATCGATTAACGAATGTTCTATTTTGCGAATCTACAATCCCACATTTTTCCTGAAAATCTAAAATCGAAAGCTCTCTTTTCCCAAATTTCATATATTGGTACAATAACTCATATAAACGGATTGATGAAACATATTTCAAATCAAAACATCTAGAAATAGGCAAATGAAAGAATGGTGGTTTTAACAATATTGGATTTAACCTAATTGAGCAATGTCCTTTGTCATAATCCAATTTGTCATATAAATTAATTTTTTCTCCGTTGACTATAACTTTTCTTTTACCCATTGTAAGAAACAATGCTTTGATAACGCTATAGAATGATGCTGAATTAAGTGATGCTTTTAAATCAAATAGATAGTTGTAAACATAAAAATCCTGTTGATGAAGACTTTTAAGCATTAACTTATATTCAGTCATAGTGATCTTATCGAATTGAGCTTCATTAAACAATATAGACTTCTTAACGGTAGTCCTAGAAGTAAAGGTCTTTCGCAATGAAAATATTTCTTCTTTAGTTTTAAGCATGTTGCATTCTCCTTTTACATATATCTTAACCTACTACACCAATTCATGCAACACTTTAAAAGAAATAAGGCTCATAAAGAGCCTTAAAACTAATTAAATACGATAGCAGTTAATGCAATTAAAGTAACAAATATTATGCAAAACACTATTCCTATCATTTTATGATTTTGTCTTACAAATTTTGACTCAGATTTATCCCCTTTTGTAATGAATTTACTACTTAAATAAATAGCAGCAGCAAACACTAAGTACAGAGCAATTTGATAAAGTTGCATTTTCATCCCTCCTATATCTCTTCAAAGGCTACTTTGGCAGCATCTATAGCTCTACTTTGATCATAAGCTGCTAAAATAGCAGTAGTTCCACCAGAAGCGGTTATAATAAGAGCTACAATAGCACCAACTCCCAAAGTGGCTGGAGCAGAAGCAATTCCTACAACTATACTTGTTGTTGCAACACCACATCCAGCAGCTACTACAGCAATCTTATCATGTGCAGTATTTATATTGTCCATATACCTTCTAAATGGAGCGCTTAATTGATCACCATACTTTGTTTTAACTCTACTACCTTTTTTAGCTACATATTTAAGCCTTTTGCCTTTACCAGATTTTTTAGTATACATTTTCCATTGATATACGATTTGCTGATAGTCGAACTTTAAGCCTGAATGCCACTTGTAGTTAGCCTTCCTTCTAATCCTACTAGGTTCTTCATAAGTACAGCTAGAATACATGTTTGAGTACATATTAGAATACATATTAGCATATTCCATAGCTCTTAAGTTTTCGCTTGCAAGTTCCTCACCATTTTGTTTTACAGTAATTTCTCTTGTAATTTTGTCAAGTGTAGAAACAAAA
>Ga0180438_10001270_pt1 | contig 44787 bp, 39 predicted proteins | sample SS_ome_12_FD_132455 | JGI IMG/M metagenome (GOLD analysis project Ga0180438, IMG submission 132455) | Hypersaline lake sediment archaeal communities from the Salton Sea, California, USA - SS_3_D_2 metaG | ecosystem: Environmental > Aquatic > Non-marine Saline and Alkaline > Hypersaline >...
ATTATCTTATCCTCTATCGCAATAGTCAGACCTACGGCCTCCGGCAAGGACGGCATGGACGGCAACGACTGCGCAAGCTCCAGAAGTATCCCGCTCTCGCTTATGTCCAGTGTCCGGCCCAGCGTGCCCAGCTCTTCGCCCGACGGTGTTGACACGCTGCACTGAACAAGGTTCAGGGATTCGAACCTCGGATCGCGCCGCCTCTCTTCTCCAGCCGGTCTCTCTTCCACAGACACATCTCACCTCCGACCGAATCGTGGTCGCTATTTGCCCAACTCGCTCAACTGCAAAGTATCAACGAATTCCCGGAGCTTGAGTTCCAGCTCCCCGGCAACTTCCGGGTGCTCGGCAATCACGTTCGTCCTTTCCGTGGGGTCGTTCGCAATGTCGTAAAGCTCAGGGCCTTCCTTGCCGAAATCCTTCGCCCACTGCATAGGGAGGTTCTTCGCTGGAAGCCACGTCTGGAAACCCCACTTCTCGTTCTTTATTCCCCACGAGCGCAGGCACCATCCCACATAGGCGTACTCCCGTACCCGATTCGCCTCACCGCGAACCAGCGGCATCAAGCTCGTACCATGCATCCCTTCCGGTCCCTCGATCCCCAGGAAGTCGAGGAGCGTCGGCATCATGTCGCATGTCTCCGCTATGCCCGTTACCTTCCTCCCGGCGCCCAGCCCGTCAGGGTGTCTAATCATGAGAGGTGTTCGGACAAGGTCATCGTAGAGCCACGGGCGTGATTTCCGGATGATGCCTTGCTCACCCAGCGGATGACCGTGGTCTGAAGTGTGGATGACAAGACTGTTGTCCATATAGCCCATGGAACGAAGCGCGTCGACAAACACCCCAACCCACTTGTCGACGAGAGTCACCTCGGCAGCGTACAGCGCACGACAGTGCTTCACCTCGTCCTCGGTCAGATAGCCCTTGGTGTCTCCCGGGATCGGGTCGATCACAGCCATCCCCGTGTATCCAGGATCATACATGTCGATGAGCCCCTGCGGCGCATCCCACGGCTCGTGCGGGTCAAAACAGTCAAGCCAAAGGAACACTTTGTCCTTCCCCCGCTGCTCCTCGAGCCATTTGATGCCCGACTTGACAACCTGGGCCACGTAAGAGTCCTCATCCTTGTCCTTCCACACCGACACGTTCTTGAGATACTGCCGGAATAGCCTCTCCTGATGTTCTGTTTGGCTGGGATTGTCGGGACGGGGCTTAAAGTGCTTCTTGAACAGATCATCCACGTTGATCCCGTCATCCACGATGTACGGATCGTACTCCTGACCCCGGATGAACTGGACGTAGTCAAACCCCCGACCGCAGTTGTAGGTGGGCTTGTGCATGTGGTAAACGTCTGTTATCAGTGCTGAAACGAATCCTCTGTCCCACAGGTACTCCGCAAGCAGCACGTCGCCAAGTTCCATCGGCTGCCACCCGCGAAACGGGAACGTATATTTCCCGGTCCACCACGCGGTCCGCGTGGGCATCGTCGGCAGGCCTTCACAGTACGCGTATTTGATCAGGGTAGATTCGTCTGCCAGGGCGTCAAGCCTAGGTGTCTTCACCTGCGTGTTGCCGTAGCATCCCACATAGTCCGGTCGAAGACTGTCAGTGACAATTACAATGACGTTCAAGCGCTCCTCCAATCATGGATGTTATTCTCTGCGGTTTTTCGAACTCACACGCTGCACGACGTCCGAGGAGCAAAGGTCCAGGCCTGCGGAGAGTATGGTCACCGTGCCGCCGGCATCCTCAACCGCCCTTCGCTCCTCCGGTGATATGGTTTCCACAGTATAGCCTTTTCCCTTGACGTAAACATCCGGTTTCAGGCGTCGAATCACGTCCGCAGCGGTAAGGTCATCAAATACGACCACGTAGTCGACGGCTTCGATCTCCGCCAAAAACTGCGCCCGCTGAAGCTCCGGCATGTACGGACGGGTAGGCCCCTTGTTCAATCGAGTCGAGCGGTCACTGTTCAGCCCCACCACCAGCACTCCCCCGCAGGCCTTGGCAGCCCGCAGCAGTGCTATGTGCCCCGCGTGAACGACGTCAAAGGTGCCGTTAGTCCACACAATCTTCTTCCCGTCACCCCTAAGCTCGGCCACCTGACCTTCCAGCTCGTTAACGGACTTGATCTTCTCCGGGGCTGACGTCGCTGACACGCGCGCGTAGGCCCGGAGGATCTCCTCCCTCGACACAGTCGCTGTCCCCGGCTTCGCAACCACGACACCGGCCCCGAGATTGGCGATCTCGGCGGCCTCGACTGCCGTCGCACCCGCCAGCAGCGACAAGGTCGTAACAGCGGTAACTGTGTCTCCAGCGCCCGTAACGTCGAACACTTCCAGCGCGAAGGTCGGCAGATTCGCAACCTGCCCGTTCTCGTCGAATACCACCATCCCGCGCTTGCCTCGCGTTATCAGTACGCGCCGGTTCCCCGCCTCCGCCCGTAACTTCTCGCCGGCACGGACCAGCCCCTCTTCAGTTGAAGTGTCCTCACCTGCAGCCAACTGCGCTTCGTAATCGTTGGGAACGATCAGATCCAACTCGCTGAACAGCGAGACCCGTTGGCGCGAGTCGCCGACCTGCATCACGCCGGCGCTCTTCGCCGCCGGGCAGACCGTCCCCAGCAGCTTCGGAGTTACTACACTGGCTGCCTGATCAACGAAAACCACCGCGTCCACGCGAGCCAGCGCAGACAAGACACGCCCGACCACCTCTCCTTCCAGCTCCTCATCTATGGGCGGGGGAGGTTCGGTATCTACCCTTAGCACCTCCTGCCTGGGGCTGTGGAATCCACCGGCGCTGATCTTGGAGTATGTATTCGTCGGACGACCTTGCCAGTATATCAACTCGGATGTCGAAACCTTGTTTGCCGCCAGCCTTTCCCGCAGGATGGTCCCGTTGGCATCTTCGCCGATGCACCCCACCAGCGACACGTCGGCCCCCAGAGCACTCAGCCCGCAAGCAGTGTTCCCGGCCGCCCCAGGAACGTAGGTGCGCTCCTTTATGTGGATTACCGGGATCGGCCCCTCTTTGGATATCTCCCCCATGCGTCCCCACACGTACTCATCAAGGTACACGTCGCCCACAACGAGCACGCGTTTGCCCGAGAACCTTTCGAGCACTTCAGCCAGTCGCTCGCGCGATATCACTTCTCCATCTCCAAGCCAAGCTGCCCGCCTATTCTACCCGTAGGGACGGCAGTTTCAAACGTTAGTTCCTCGAAGCGCCCGCAGCCTGCCATTGCCTTTGCTGCCATCCCGACGCTTGTCTCGATTCTTGCCGCCGAGGCCCCAGGGACCAAGCAACAGCCTTCAACGGAATAGAGTGATGCCGGAGACATCAACGGGATTTGAGGCAAAGTCGCCAGATGCACTGGCAGGCGACATCGGCTACGTTGGGGGAGATTTACAGCTTGGCCCTGACCTCAGAGAATGGCGTTCTCTGGGCACACCTGGCGCAAAAAGAGGTCTGCGCGGCCAGATCCAGTCTGACATCAAGCCTCGGACCGTCTCCTACCCTTCTGCCGCACCCAAGCTACCCATCTGCTCCTCAGCGCTGTCGCATGCCTCCCGAATCTCTTTGAGGAATTCGTCAAAGTCCTCGGGCAGGTCTTCCCTGTTCAGGACCACCGCCCCCCCGCCATCGCGCCTCACCTCGCTGATCCCCGGCACCTGGTGCTCCAGGTTCTCGAGCAGCGCTGACTGCTCCTTCACCGTTCGCAGCAGGCGCATCGCCTCACACACAAGGTCCTTGTGACGAAGACTGTCCCTCACCGCCATAGCCAGTTCGACGTGGTTGCAGGGCTTGATGAAGAACCTGCTGACCGCTCCCTCGTTTATGGCCTGCATCGCTATCTCGAGGGTCGGCTGCCCGGTTAGCATGTAGCGGACGGTGTCAGGGAACTCCTCTCTTATCTTGCCCAGAAGCTCAGTCCCGTGGGTGCCGGGCATCTTCTCGTCAGAAATCACAACGTCAACCGGGTGTGAGCGCAAAGTCCGCAATGCGTCCTCCGCAGAGCTGGCGCAGAGAATGGTATACGGCTCTTTCCGCAACGCACGGGTCAGAGCGCTGAGAATGCCCGGATCGTCATCAACCAACAATACGACGTGGCTCATAAGCGTCACCCCTATTGGTCGCGGGTCGGTTCCGATCCCTTGCCAGCCGTCGCCTCGGGCCTGCTGACGATCGGGATCAGAACCCTAAACGGCTCTCGTATCCCCACATTCTTGGAGAAGTTCTTCAGGCGAACCATCACCCATGGCGTAACTTCTTGACCCTTGGCAATAACGAGCGTTCCTGCGTTGGTCAATACGTTCTGGGCAAGTATCATGTTGGTCGTCAAGGACTCGCTGCGAACCGACTTGATGTCGTACTTGATCTGAGTAACCATGACCCGGTCGAGCGCTTCGATCACAGCCGGGTCATACCACCCCTTCCTGCTCTTCAGCTTGATCAGAGCAGCCGCGCTATCCGCACCCGCTGCGGTCAGCGAATCCATATCGAGAGCAACCTTCAGCACCCGAGCGCCCAAAGGAATCATCTCACCCCTGAGGCCGTCATCAGGCAGCCCCGATCCATCGAACCGCTTCTCCTGATAGCGGATCACCTCTGCCGCGCTGCCGAGGCGTGGGACATTGGCTATCAGAGCGCTCCCCACCTGGGGATGCGCTGCGAACATCTGACGCTCCTGCTCCGTGAGAGTGTCATTCCGGAAGATCTTGTCCAGCGTCGCTTCTGGCACCGTCACACACCCAAGCTGCGAGAGCATGGCCGCGATTTCCACCTCCCACGGCTTGTCACCCTCCATCTCCTCGTATATCCGGCGCACGAACTGCCGAACTCTGGAGGCGCGGCCGAATGCCGTGGGGTTCACCAGCGAAAGAACGTCGATCAGCACCTTGATGCTGCCCCGAAGCGTGTTCTCCAGCAGCTCCTTTTCCGCCCGGATCAGCCGGTACTGCTCAATCCCTTCGGTGAGTGCCCGGCCCAGCACATCCGGCGGGCATGGTTTGGTAAGGAAACGGAATATCTTCCCCTCGTTGACCGCGTTGATGGCGACCTCGGTCTCCGAGCAACCCGTTAGCATCATCCGCACGGTCTCCGGCGCTTCCTCACGTACCTTTGCGAGGAATTGGATACCGTCCATCCCAGGCATGCGCATATCGGAGACGACCACTGCATAGGGGCCGCTCTGCGCAATCTTCCCCAACCCCTCTTGGCCCCCGGGCGCAACGTCGACATCATACTGCTTTCGCAGACGGCGTTGGTAACTCGACAAGATGTTCGGCTCGTCGTCGACCAGTAGGACCTTGCTTGGCACTAGTCGCCCCCACCTCGCACGGCAGACCGACAGATCTCGCTCCACTTCTCAAGTCGGCCTTCAGCATTAAGTTCAGCGAGATACGCGGTGTCGACCTCCGGTACGGCCCCACCCGCTCCGGAATCGGAAAGCGAACGCTCCACAATATCGGCCACGTGCACCCCTGTCAAGGGGCTAAGCGTCCTTCCGATGCACTTCGACGGCTTGTGATGATACGCGACCGCCTCGACGATGGGATCCGGCAGCCCCCACAGCCCCAGCAGATACCCCCCGACCTCGGCATGCGTGGTACCCAGGACTTCGTTCTCCGCCCCTTCGTGCGTCATCCCCTTTGCCTGCACCAGCAGAATGGCCTCCTTAGACTTCTCCGGGACACCAGCCGCCAACACCAGCTTTCCCACATCGTGCAGCATGCCCGCCAGCAGCGCATCATCCACCGCCTTCTCGTCAAGCTGCTCCCTCTTGCACAACGCCTTTGCGCCGGCACCCACGCCGACACTGTGGCTCCACAAGACGTCGATATCAAAGCCCGGCAACGCCACAACCTCGAACTCCGAGAACACCTGCACGGACAGGACCAAGGCTCTTATGGTGTCTAGCCCGAGTAGGCTAACTGCCTGTACGGGCGTGGCGATGTGACGCGGCACCCCGAAGAATGCCGAGTTCACCAGTTGCAGCACCTTGGCGGTCATCCCCACGTCCTTCGATATGATGTCCCCGACCTTCTTCAGCGAACTGTCAGAGGAGCGCAGCTCCGCCACGATCTCCATGTAGAGAGAGGGCAGGCTTGGAAGCGCGTTGATCTGCGAGATCACCGCCTTCAGCGACTCGTCCGCCAGAAGACGCCGGAGCCCCAAGGCGCGCGCTATCGTGGTCTTGAGCGTTTCAGCATCGCACGGCTTCAACAGGTATTGATGCGTCGGCCCTATGGAACGCATTATCGACGCCTGATCGGAATGACCCGACAAAATGATCCGAATGACCCTTGGGTACCTCTTCATGACCTCATCCAGCAACTGCGCTCCGTCCATCCCCGGCATCTTCATGTCCGATACGACCACGTCGGCGCCCTTGTCTTCCATCAAACCAAGCGCCTCCTGCCCGCTTCTTGCAAAACCCACGTCCCACTCATCCTTCATCGAGTGCAACATGCGCTTAAGTCCCTGGAGGACCTCGGGCTGGTCGTCAACGAAAAGCACACGCATTCTCACCATCGGAGAACCTCCTCCTCACGAGGTGATCGCCCCAAGAGGCAGGCGAATGACAAAAGTGGTCCCCTTGCCCTCCTCCGTCTCAAAAGTCAAGGAGCCACCGTGTTTTTCTACAATGACGTCGTGGGCAATGGCCAAGCCCTGGCCCGTGCCCTTGCCCACCTCCTTCGTCGTGAAGAAAGGCTCGAAAATCCTGGACTTGACAGCCTTGGGAATTCCTCCTCCTGTATCCGATATGCGAATCTCAGCCCAGTTGCCTTCCTGTCGAGTGCCTATCGTGATCTTCCCCTTTCCGTTGCTCCCGTCTCCCACCACTCCTCCGATCGCGTGAGCTGCGTTCACAATCATGTTCAGCACAACCTGGTTGAAGTCGCCGATCATGCACGGCACCGAGGGCATATCCGGATCAAGCTCCATCTCCAAGTCCGCCACGTACTTCCACTCGTTCCGCGCCACTGTAACTGTACTTTCTATCGCCTTATTGATATCCGACGGCGATTTCTCTCCGCTGCCGGGATGCGAGAACTCCTTCATCGCCAGGACGATCTTCGTTACCCGTTCGACCCCTCCCAGGGATTCTTCCAGGGCCTTGGGAACTTCCTCCTTCAGATACTCAATGTCGGCCTTCTCCATGGCGGCGTCCAGTTCCGCAAACATCTCCGCCGAGACCTCCCCGTTTTGGCAAGCTTGCCGCAAGTTCGCGCATGTCTCCATGATGCTTTCGAGGTCACCGAAGGTGTCCTGAAGAAAACGCAGATTGTCTCCCACATACTGCGTCGGCGTATTGATCTCGTGGGCTATTCCGGCCGCCAATTGCCCGACTGCCCGCAGCTTCTGGTCCTGACCTAACTCCCGTTCCATACGCTTCCGCTCAGTGATGTCCCGGAAAAAGCCTACGTTGCATCTTTTCCCGTCGATGGTCGCCGTAGCCGTGTTGATATCGGCATATATGACAACCCCGTCCTTCCTAAGACACGGCATATCCGCCGCCAGGGTCTTCTCTCCCCTGACCTGGGCCTCGAATTCCCCAACCACATGTTCCAGGGAATCTTCTGGGTGAATGTCGGAGACCGTGAGTCCCAGCAGCTCTTCCTCCGTGTAACCAAGCATCTCGCATATCGCCCGGTTGGCATGAATGAACCGCTGCGTCTCAATGTCGGCGATGAGTATCCCGTCAACTGCAGCGGCGAAGAGCGCTCGGTGCCTCTCTGCCGATTCCTTAAGCGCCCGCTCCGCCTGTTTGTGCTCCGTGACGTCGCGGGAAACCTCGATGACGGCAGTGGGGTTGCCTTCGTCGTCGCGTAGAGCGACGCTCGCGGTGCAAGAGTAGTCCAGAACCTTCCCGTCGGCGCATTGCACCTGGGTTTCGTGTCTGTGAATCTGGCCATCCTCGAATGCTTTCTGGGTGAGACAAGGGAACGGCTCACAGGGCTTGCTTCTGCCGTGATAGACTTCGTAACACTTCCTGCCGATAATCTCGTCGCCGAACAACCCCTTGGCCACGTCATTGGCCCATAGAATATTGAGGTCCCTATCCATCATACTCATGTGGTCGCCGAGCGACCCCAGCATTGCCCGCAGCTTTCCTTCCGACTCCCGCAGCGCCTGCTCCGCCTTCTTCAGCTCCGTGATGTCAGCAAAACTCTCAACCAAGAATTGCTTGGCTCCTCGCATCACGGGCATCACTGTCTTGAGTACCGGGACCTCCCTGCCGTTGGCAGTCAGCAGCGCCCGCTCCGAATGATCCACCGTCTGTCCCAAGTCTGTGATTGGGCATTTCCCCTTCGCCGCCGAGCAGATGTACTCGTGGCATACGTGCCCAATCAGATCAGCTCTGTCCAGCCCAAGCATCTCCAAAGCGACTTCGTTCGCCTCAACCACCTTGTGGAGTTCCGGATCGATGATCACAACACCCGTTTGTATCGAATCCACCAGTGTCCTCAGCCACTCCTCGTTACTACGCCGCTCACCTTCCGCCAGCTTTCGCTCGGTAATGTCCCTAACCGTATGGACAACCTGCTGCACCTCGCCATTTTCGGCCACAATCGGGTAGGTGGAGACACTCAGCCACCGCCCATTCAGACTCTCGCTCTGGAGCTCGACGCGCCCGGCCTTACCCTTTCTAAACGTCTCGAGTGACGGGCAGCACTCCACAAATGACGCGGCACCATGGAACAGCTCGTAGCAATGCGCACCCACCACTTCCCTATCTGGGAACGCATCGAACATTGCGCGGTTCGCCAGAACCACGCGTGAGTCTCGATCAAGCAGCGCTACCATATCAGGGATCGCGTCAAACGTGGCTCTCCACTGCAAGGCCGCCGCATCCGCCGCTTCCTGGGCTCGATGCCGTTCGATGATACCGCCCAGCCGCTCCGCGATTACCCCAAGAAGGCTCGTCTCCTCTCTCGCGAGGTCGTCACCCTCCCCTTCGGCCATCTCCTCAAGGTAGCGTACTTCTACGGCGCCGATTCGCTCCCCATCCACCTTTATGTCCGAACTCGCCTTCCGGCCTGCCTCCTCGAAGTTATCCGTGGCGTACTCACGGCCATCAATCACCAGCCGCGCGCAGGTGCACTCCGGTTTGCGCCAGGAGAAACGCACCACCTCCGCCACTCTCCGGAAAATGTCCTCCAACGAAATCTCCCGCATCTCAGCGATTCGGGAGAGAGAGTACAGGCAATCCAATTCCCTAACAGCCCGCCGCAGGTCTTCCGTGCGCTTCTCAAGAGTTCGCTGCGAGGCCCTCTTCTCGCTGGCGTCACGGAAAACAAGCACAGCTCCTACCATGGTCCCGTTGCGGTCACGCACGGGCGCGGCGCTGCTGCCTAAGTGCCATTCTGAGCCATCTCTCGATATCAGAACCACGTTGCTGTCGCACTCGACCGTCTTGCCGATCTCCAGGACTGTCTTCACCGGCGTCTCGCGCCGCTCTCGTGTCTCCTCGTCAACCGTGTAGAAGACCCTGTCGAGAGGCATGCCCAGAGCTTCGCGCTCGCGCCAGCCAGTAAGGTTCTCCGCCGCCCTGTTCAGCGATACGATGTACCCGTCACAATTGGTGGATATGACGCCGTCCCCTATGCTCCCAAGGGTAACGCTCAGCAGCTCCTTCTCATCCGCAAGCGCCTTCTCAATCCATTTGCGCTCGCTGATGTCGCGTACGACAGCCTGAAGCAGCTGCTTGTCGTTGAACCTAACCAGACTCAATCCCACCGTCGCCGGAAAAGCCTCCCCTCCCGCTCGCCTATGCACCCATTCAAACAGATCATTGCCCGTCTCGTATGCATTCTCAATGTGCTCCACCGCCGCAATGAACGAATCCTTCCCATCTGGTTGGCTGGGCGGGGAGAAATCACTTGGATGCCTCCCCACCACCTCGTTGCGGCTAGCGCAGCCTAGAAGCTCCAGCGAGGCAGGATTACAGTCAAGAATGCGTTCTCGGTCAGACAGGATGACGGCATCTCTTGACGACTCGAACAGGGCCCGGTACTTCTCCGAGGATTCCTTCAGTGCGTCCTCAGCCTCCTTCCGCGCCGAAATGTCCTCGATGACACCGTCGAAGTACTCAATCTCGCCCGACCCGTTTCTGACGGCGTGCGCCGTAACAGCTCCCCAGAACGCTCTGCCGTCCTTGGTGCGGAGTCTCAATTCCTCCCGTATGACCCCCCCCTGCACCTTCAGCTTTTCAGCGAACGCTTCGCGGTCGGCGGGGTCCGCGTAAAGGTCAGCTACGTCCGTCCGCATGAATTCGTCGACCGAACCGTAGCCGTGGAGTTGCGCCGCCGCACGGTTCGCCATCAAGAACTTCCCACGAGGTCCCGGGGTATTGCGGTAAATGCCTACAGGCATGTCAGCAATGAGATTTCGGTAACGCGCCTCTGACCATTGCATCTCTTCTTCCGTGCGGCGGCGTTGGTCAAGAGACAATTGGGTGCAAATGCCCAGCCCGACAATAAGGCCTGCGGCAAAGATGCGGGACCACAGCTCACCACCGCTCGGGGCAAACAGTTCTTCGCCGAAGCTTCCTCCATGCAACATCAGCGTGTGCACTGCCGATGCGGCAATCCAATAGAGGGCCGCAACGAAGATCGCAGCCCACACCATCCTCCCGACAACCGAAAATCGGGCCCTTCCTGCTACGTCATCGGCCATTCATCGAGCCTCCTGGAAGACGCTCGCACGTCCTGCCCCCCTTGCAGATCGAGCTCGTCGACACAGTCCGGTGCGACGTGGATGCGTCTTCGCTTTCGGTGCGTACCAAATCGAGGTGCTATCACATTGGCCTCATTCAAAGGGTTTCCGCTAGCCCGCCTCGGTTACCACCTCCTCCTGTTCCACTTCCGCGCCGATTGGTAGGCGAATGACGAATGTCGTTCCTTTACCTTCCTCGGTTTCAAGGCCTATGGTCCCGCCATGCTTTTTAACCACAACGTCGTGGGCAATCGCCAATCCTTGACCCGTCCCCTTGCCCACCTCCTTCGTGGTGAAGAACGGGTCGAACACCTTGCATCTGTGCTCCTCCTTGATCCCCGCTCCGGTGTCCGCGATGCGGACCTCCACACAGCCATCGTCCTCGCGCGTGCTCACGGTGATGGTTCCCTTTCCGTTCGATCCGTCTCCCACCACGTCGCCGATGGCGTGCGCAGCATTGACGAGCATGTTAAGAATCACCTGGTTGAACTCCCCCTGTAGACAGGGAACAAGCGGCAGGTCAGGGGAGAAATCCGTCACCATGTCGGAAACGTACTTCCATTCGTTCCGAGAGACTGTGATTGTGCTCTCTATCGACCTGTTGATGTCCGTGGGGGTCTTCTCTCCCGAGTCCGGATGTGCAAACTCCTTCATCGACCTGACTATCTTCGACACCCGATCAATTCCCTGAAGCGACTCCTCGAAGGCCCGAGGAATCTCTGCATTCAGATACTCCAGGTCCGCCTCCTTTGCGGCAGCTTCCAGCTCGGCCATCATCTCGGGGGTGAACGCCCCACCTTTGCACGCCTCAGCCGCCCCAGCATACTTCTTCACAAGACTGGTAAGGTTTCCAAACGCGTCCTGCAGGAATCGCGTGTTGTCCCCCACGTATTGCGTAGGAGTGTTAATCTCATGGGCAATTCCCGCCGCCAACCGTCCTATGGACTGCAGCTTCTGCTCCTGCGCGTCTTGCCTCTCCCGCTCCTTGCGCTCGGTAACGTCCTCCGCAATACCGGCGACCCGGTACACTTTACCGTTCTCGTTCCTTATGGGGAATCCCCGTGACCGTATCCAGCGGACCGAGCCATCCGGCCGTTTGATGCGGTACTCGATGTCAACCGGCTTCCCGCGTGCCTGCTCGCCGAAGGAGGCAAACACTACGTCCCGGTCCTCCGGAAGTACCGCGTCGGTGAAAGATCCGGCGTTCTCATACAGGCTCTTGCAGGTTCGCCCCCAAATCTCCTCATAGGCCGGGCTCACATAGGCCATCTGTGTCTTCTTCGGGTCGCTCAGCCAAAACACCTCGCTCACATTCTCCGCCATCTGGCGGAACTGCTCCTCGCTCTCTCGCAGTGCCTCTTCCGCCTCCTTCTGCTCGGAGATGTCGTGGGCAATTCCCATCACCTGCTTCACTTCCCCGGACTCGTCCAGGATTGGCGCCAACTGAGTTCTGAACCACCGCTCGCCCTCCACAGTCTGCGAGGCATTCTCGTATGTAGGGCTGGGCTTCCCGGAGGCGAACACCTCAGAAATCCGCCCCATCTGGCGCTCTGCGATTTCCGGCGGAAAGAGTTCCCCCATATGTCGTTTCCGTGCCTCTTCCGGGCTGATTCCCAGAAATCCTGCAGCCGCCACATTCACCGACACGAAATTCCCCTCCCGGTCGACCGAGAACAGCGCGTCCGGCGCGGAGTCAAACAGAAGACGCAGGCGTTGTTCGGATTCCCGCAACGCCTCCTCTGCAAGCTTCCGCTCGGTTATGTCCTGCGTGTGGACCAGAACCACATCGGGGGGTACAAAAGCATATGCCACTGACAAATGCTTTTCTTCACCTGTGCACTTGAACCGATATAGCATCTCTCGTTTGATAGAGGTCTTCTCCGCAAGGCAACGCGAGAGGTCTTCCAGTATGTCCGGCACGCCACCGTGCACCTCCCTTGCTGTCTTACCCAGGGAGCCGGGGATCTTCCCCCTAGTGACTGCAATGGCCGCTGCGTTGTGGTCCACCAGCACGAGATCCTCTCCGACCTTCTGCCAAGTGTACGTGGGGATGGGCATGTTGTCGTACAGCGCCTTCAGTCTGGTCTCGCTTTCCCGTAGCGCTTCCTCTGCCCGCTTCCGCTCAGTAATGTCCCTCGTTACCTCCAGAATCCCCATCACTTCCCCCGACGCGTCATGGAGTGGCGCAGCCCTCACCCAAACGTGTTTCTCCCCTTCAGACGTAATCATGTCCGCCTCGTAGCCCCTGGCCTTACCGTCCGCCAGCACGTCCGGATGAACGCAGTGGGGACACCGGCTCGTGCGCCCCTCAAACGCCTCGTAACACTTCCTTCCGACAACATCGCCGCTCGACATCTCCACACGCTTGTTGTGCCAGGTTACGTTGCAGTTCGCGTCTATGATCACCATACCTTCAGCTGTTGTGTTCCGGATTGCCTCCAGCAACTCCCTGTTGTCTCGAAGGCTATTCTCAACCTTCTTCCGCTCAGTGATGTCCAACGTCGTCTCGACTCCCCCGATCACATTGCCTCCTTCGTCCCGCACGGGGTAACCGCGGATGAACCATATCCTTCCGTCCGGCGTGGTCATCTCCCCCTCTTGGGGTTCCCCGGTTTCGATAGCATTAGCCACCGGACACCCGGGGCATGGCTCCTTGCGCTCCTGCCACACCTCATAGCAGTGGCGGCCCACTAGTGGTTGGGCCTTGGGCCCTGCGGATTCGACTGCGGTCTTGTTCGCCAGCACTATTCTGAGATCCCCGTCTTGATACGTTACAAGCTCAAGCAGGTTATCGAGAAGGACCCTTTTCTCTTGGTCGGAGACCTCCAGCTCGTGCCGTGCACGCTGCTGCCCAAGAGCGTGTGACCGCAGGGCAACTCCGAGCACAACCAGGAACAGAGCAGCCGACGAACGCATCAACAGTTCATGCACGTCGCCAGTGAAAAACTCTCCGAGGAAAGAGCCTTCTCCGAAAACGAATGCGTGCCACGCCGATGCCGCCATCCAGTAGGACAGCGCCAGAGGAACGGAAAGCACCAAGATCCCCTTCGCCGTTCCCAGCTTCTTTGCTGTCTCGCGCGTCATATGCACATCCTCATCCAGAAGTGATTCTCAGGGGGGTGAACCCTTCCTCCCTGCAAGGCGGACCTCACACGGAACGTGGCAACAGTATTCCAACGAAGTCGAAGAATCCCCGTCGGCACACCCGTAGCCACCGATGGAACACTTAGCAGCCGGGGAAGAAGTATGGGGACCGCCTGACCGTCCCCCAGAGAATCGCCGCCGTTTCAGCGGGTCATCAGTACCTGATCGCTCTTCCGATCCGGGAACCACCCCCCGGGTCGCTCCAGGCGATGCTGACATTAGCTCGGCGCTCCCTCGTCCTATTCGTCAAGATGCTTGCCCCGATCGCTCGCCTTTTCACACTGATCCGGCCAGGTAGGCTTGAGGTGTCTCTCTATTCTTCATATCTTCACTTGATTCTCTTCACCTTTAGCACTTTCCGCCCGAACTTCGCGCAGCTTACCCCCCCGCTCACGGCCCCTCGGCCCATTCGGTACCCTCCCCCGAGCCGCATTCGATGCGGTCTCATCACAGATCCCCTTTAACGACATCAGGACGCAGGGCGTCTTCTTCCGCTGCACCTGATACTCGCATTCAGCGCCAACTGGGGCAGGCCCTGCAATTCTCACCGCAACCTGGCAATTACAATCTTTTACATATCACGCAGACACGCCCAGAGTCCCGAAACGATTCCCTCAGGGACGCTTGTAGTGTATATTCACACGCTCGGACCACAGCCAGAGTGGAGATCGGCACACGCCACGTAGTCCAAATCCGCTGCACGCACCCAGGACTGGAGAGCAATGATATCAAGCGCCCGAACAGCCAGGTGGACACTCATTATCGGCGTCATCCTTTTCGGGGTTCTGGTGCTTGCGCCTGTAGTATGGATGTTCGCGTCCTCTGTGTCCGGCGACCAAGGGCTGTCCCTCCAGGCCTACCGGCAACTCCTCACTTCTGCAAGACAGTGGGGCCTCCTGCGGAACAGCCTGCTGATGGCCGGAGCCACATCAGCAGCCGCCATCGCCCTGGGCCTTCCCCTTGCGTTTCTGCTGATCAGGACCCAGCTCCCCCTAAGCCGATTTTTCCTTCCACTTCTCATTACGCCTGCCGTTGTCCCGTCGTACGTGTTCGCCATGGCCTGGATCCACCTGCTCGGCAAGCGCGGATTCATAACCGTGTACATGGAGCGTCTGGTCGGACTAAGAGAACCGGTCCTGAACCTTTACGGAATGCCGGGAACCGTTCTCGTTCTGTCTCTCTCGTACTTCCCCATCGTGATGCTCATCACATGCATGGCCCTGAAGGCCGTCGACGCTCGGCACGAGGAGGCGGGTATGCTGTACGTCGGGTGGAAGCGCACACTCTTCGGCATAACGCTGAAGCAGGCGCTGCCCGCCTCGCTTGCAGGCGGCGTCCTGGTCTTTGTCCTTTCCCTCGCGAACTTCGGCGTTCCTTCCCTTCTTGGACTCCACGTATACACGGTCGAGATCTACTCGAAATTCAACGCCTTCTACGACGTCCCCGGAGCCACAGCATCCGCTTTTCCCCTTCTCATGCTTTGCCTACTCGCGCTGCTGGCTTACAGGCTCTGCTTGCGGCGCAGATCCTACGTAAGTCTATCCACGCATGCACGGCGCGCTGGGCTCATGGCGCTGGGGGCCTGGCGATGGATCGGATTCGCCGTTTGCTGTCTAATCGCAGTCGTCGCAGTCATCCTGCCCGTCGGCATTCTGCTAAGGCAAGCGGGGGGCCTCTCCTCCTACATCAAAGCCTTCCAGTCCGCGGGGGACGAAATGGCGAACAGCCTGCTGACCGGAGCCCTAGCCGCGACAGCTCTTACACTCCTTGGCTTCCCGGTGGCCTACCTCGTCGCCAGGAGCAGATCGCGCGCATCCGCTGCATTCGACTTCCTCGCGTTCGTGCCGTTCGCGGTCCCCGGTACGGTCCTCGGTCTCGGGCTGATACGGCTGTGGAACCGGCCAGGAGCGTTCGGCCTCGTATACGGCTCGGCCGCCATACTCATTCTCGCATACGCAGCCAGGTTCTTCCCGATCTCAGAGAAAGGACTCGCCCTAGGCCTCGAAAGGATAGACAGCCGCCTCGAAGAGGCAGCCGCCGTTTCAGGGGTCTCCTGGTTCACATCTGTGGGCAAGGTCGTCCTTCCCCTGCTCTGGCCCGCTGCGGCAGCCGTCTGGATCCTCACTTTCGTCTTCTGTCTCGGCGAGTTGTCCGCTTCCGTTCTCGTTTCCCCGCCCGGGTTCACGACTCTGCCGGTCAGACTCTTCACCCTAATGCACTACGGCATGAACCAAGTGGTGGCAGCTTTGGCTATAATACTTGTCCTCTTCATCCTCGTCCCTCTTCTGCTTCTGAGTCTTGTCATGTTGAGGCGTTCCGGAGGCCGCCGTGCCGCGTATTAGGTTCAGCAAGATCAGCAAGCGGTTCCGCGATATACTTGCCGTTCGCGACTTCTCTCTCGAGATCATCGAAGGCGAGATGCTCGCCCTCCTCGGCCCCTCAGGCTCCGGCAAGACCACGCTGCTCCGTCTTCTCGCCGGTCTAGAGAGACCCGACTCCGGAAGCATCTGGATCGGCGACCGGCTTGTCACTGGCCCCGCCACGTTCGTCCCGCCCCAAGAGCGCAAAATCGGCATGATCTTCCAGGACCTCGCTCTCTGGCCGCACATGACCGTACGCGGCCATCTCGACTTCGTTCTGAAGGGGAACAAGTTCCCGCGGGAGGAGAGAAAAACGCGCATCGCCGACCTCCTCGGCACAATGGACCTCGCCGACAGGGCCAAGGCCTATCCTTACGAACTTTCCGGCGGACAGAAGCAGCGTGTTGCAATCGCCCGCGCTCTCGCCATCAATCCGGAGATCCTGCTTCTCGATGAGCCGCTTGCGAGCCTCGATCAAGACCTTCAAGTCAGAATGACCGATGAGATCGTTCGCCTGAATAAGCAGCTTCGAATTACCACTCTCTACGTCACGCACGACAGAGAAGAAGCATTCCGGGTGGCCGACCGCGTGGCCTTGATTCAATCCGGCACACTTGAGCGCGTCGTCGAAACCTCCGCGTAACCCCTCCCCCTCTTTGCCAAACGAATCGCCGCGACTGGCGACTTTCTCTGCCGAACTGATATAATCGCACGTCTATTCCCCGCATACATTGGAGGACAGCATGAACCAGCGTTACTTCGCAAACCTCATCTGGTCGTGGTCGCCGCCCGCCGAAGACCCCGACAGCCTACTGAAAGAGTACGTCCAGAGATGCAAGGACATTGGCTTCGACACCATCAGGATCGACATCCCCTGGGACAATACCGAGCCGAGCAAAGGCTCCTTCGATTTCTCGTGGACGGATAAGAGACTCCGCCTCATCGCGCGCGAGGCCGACATGAATCTCGTCGTCATTCTTAATTCACGAGACCACCCCGAATGGCTGGGCGCCGACCGGCTCCTGATGAAGTGGGCTGACGGGAGCGTCTTTCGAAGGCCCATGGGGAGACGCTCGTACGGCGTCCTTTCGCTTAACTCAGATGAAGTGCGCGACGCCACCGCATCCTTCTACGCAGCCAGCGTCCGCCACATCGAAAAGGAATACGGCGACAAGGTCGTCGCCTACTCCTCCGCCTGGACGCCCGAAATGGAAAGCGAGTACTTCCACGGTACCAAGGCGTTCTTCAGCCCGGATGACGACCCTATGAACTCCCGGTATCTCGATCATTCCGACTTCGCCAAGTCCGGATACAAGGACTGGCTTGCCGAACACGGAGCCCTGCTCGAGGACATCCCCAGGCCGGAGGACAGCGACGAGAAATTCGCCCGCTGGTGCGCTTTCAGGGAGTGGACGCTCAAGCGCATGTTCGACACACTCTCCGCCGCGGTCGCCGACGCCGGAGCCCCAGGCAAGTACAAGGTCCAGTTCGGCTCCGTCTGGGACAAGATGTCCGGGCGGCGCGGCAGCATCGGCTTCGGATACTCGACCGAGTCCGCAGCGTGGGTCGTCGTTGACGACTCTTACCACTACGACCATTGCTTCTCAGCCGACGTTCTCTGGGGCACTGTGCCTGACAAGCTCAAGGCCAATGAGGTCGGCGGCCCGCCCAAGGTCCGCGAGGAGCTGGTTCAATTCGCCCGCGAAACCTACCAGCACGGCCTCAACATGTTCCAGTTCGCCAACTGGTGCGGGGCGCAGGGAATGGATTGGCTCAAGGAATTCGAGCCTGAGATTCGCGAGATCGCCCGTCTCCGCGACGAGGCCGAAACCCTCCCCCGCCGCGATGACCCCATGACCGTCAGCGTCCGAGACCTCTACCTCTCTCGTTGTGACCAGAACGCCCTCGACCAAATCATCAAGCAATACCGCGCCGGTTCCCAAAACGGCACCCTCATCTGGCCCGTCACGTTCAACTTCGACCTTCAAGCGTGAAAGGGCAAGATGTGGAAATGCCCGTGTTCTCATTCGGATTGATTGCGGATGTGCAGTACGCGAACGTTGAACCCGCGGGGACGAGGTTCTATCGCGAGTCGCTCGAAAAGCTTAAGGCGTGCGTCGAGGACTTGAACACGCACGACCTGGACTTCGTGATTCAGGTGGGCGACCTGATCGACCGCGACTTCGCGAGCTTCGACGACCTGCTCCCTATCTACAAGAAGCTCAACGCGCCCAGGTACCACGTGCTCGGCAATCACGACTACGCTGTGAGCGAAAACAGGCTCACGGATGTCCCCAAGAGGCTGGGCCTCAAGCGCAGGCACTACGACTTCGCCATCGGCTCGTGGCGGTTCGTGGCTCTTGATGCAAACGAGATCAGCCTCTACACGCACCCGAAGACCAGCGACGCGTATCGCGAATCCGAGGCCATCTACGACGAACTCGTGGCGCGCGATGCCCCCAACGCGAAGCCTTGGAACGGCGGGATGCGCACCGAGCAATTGAATTGGCTCCGCAAGAAGCTCGATGCGGCATCGAAGGCAGGCGAGAGAGTGATCGTCTTCAATCACTTCCCCGTTTTCCCCCTGGGCGATCGTCACAACCTGTGGAACGATGCTGAGCTGATGGAGGTTCTCGACCGTTTCGACTGTATCGCCGCCTACATTGCCGGACACAACCACGACGGGGGCTACGCAATCGCGAACGGCATCCACCACCTAACTGTTATGGGCATGGTGGAAACGGAAGACACCACCGCCTACGCCGTCGTCGACGTTCACTCCGACCACCTTGAGGTCACCGGCTTCGGCCGCGAACCTTCCCGCGTGCTCGGGCTCAAGTGAGTCAGCACCCACGGCGCGGAACTGCCTATTGCTGAGCGTGCCAGAGAGCGGCCACACGGGATCGATTCATCTCGATGAGAAGCTGCTTCGCGCTCATACGCTGATACGCAGCTATCTTTCCCCGCATCGCCTTGGCAGCCCCCTCCGACATGTTCTTCAGCACCTTGTCTCTCACCCCCTCCGGCGCGCCTACAAGCGCCACCGCGACCTCCGCCGGATACATGTCCCTCAGGATGCTCTGCACCTCCTTGTCTGTCATGTCGGCGACGTCGTCAAATCCCACCCGCTCGCTGCGTCGGCGCCTAAGGGGCGTGAGCACAAGTTTGTCCTCGGTCACCTCCAGGTCGACCTCATCAACAATCGAACACTGCCTCAGAATCGCACGGGGAATTCTGATTCCCTTCGAGTTGCCAATCTGCACGATCGGTATCCGCATGCATTGCCCTCCTCTCCGATAGCAACGTATGTACTGACTTTGTATATACTATAGGCATACTCATTCGTCAAGCCCGAGCCATTGGAACTTGGCCGCACGATGCCGGAATATGGCCACCGCAGGGCCCGCACGCTTTTTTTCAGAATTCTGTATTGACAAAGCGCTACTACGCATTACACTATAGCGCATAACGCTCAACCGGAGGCACCGCATATGCGTGCGTGGATCGCCCAGGTGAGGAAGGGACTAGTCGAACTGTGCATAATGGCCGCCCTTCGCAAGGGCGAAGCCTACGGCTACGAGCTGCTCCAGGCTCTCAGCAACGCCGAAGGGCTGGCCGTTACCGAGAGCACTGTGTATCCCATTCTCTCCCGCCTGACCAAGGAGGGATGGGTGCGCGTCCGGGCCGCGCCGTCGCCTGCGGGTCCACCGAGACGTTACTACCGTCTGACGCCGTTCGGCCTCGCGCGCCTCAGGCAGATGGAGGAATACTGGAAGGATATTGAGGAATCGACCAACGCCCTGATTGAAGGAGGGACCGAGTGATGGGAGAGGCATTCAGACTCGACGAGGATGCCCGCAGGCAGATAGACAAGCACTTGGATTCCATTGACGAAGCTCTGCGGAACGCAGACATGTCGCGAAGCGAAAGGCAGAACATTCTCGACGACGTCGAGACGCAGATCGTCGAGATGCTCGCTGCCCGCACGCAAGGCAACCCGACAGTCGATGATGTCAAAGCTGTAATAGCCGAACTCGACCCACCAGAATCTTACGCAGCCGCGCCAGAGGGCTCGCAAGCCAGAGGGCTTGATAGTGGCTCACGCGGGACGGCGCACGGACGATGGACCTTGGACAAGGTCGCACTGGCGTGTTCCATAGGTGGCGTCGTGGTCACTGTTCTCCTCGCGCTCATCGGGCGCTTCGTACTAGGCGGGGCAGCGACGACTCCCTGCTTTCTCTTAGCCCTCGAAGCCACCGGCCTTATCCTCGGCATAGCCACCTGGCATAGACCCCTCGGCAAAGCGGCAGCAATCCTATCAGCATGCATTCTCATCCTGGTTATCGTCTATATGGGGCTCGCCTCCGCGTAACCCCACGAACCACCGAAAGCTCAACGCGTGTCACCCCTTTGACCGCCGAAGAGCGCTCCTGTAAAATGCATCCTCGATTCAGGAACGGCGTCCGAGCCGCATCGCAAACACGAAAGGTGAATAGAGCATCCACCAATGAAGCTCATGCGCAAATACCCTAGTGAGACAATCATTGGAGGCGAGCCGTATCGCTACGAGAGAACGCTCAAGGACGACCTCTGGTCGGTGAACGTTCTCTACAGGAACGACGACGGCAAGGGCTACGTCCTGAAGCTGACTGATGTACGCACCATTCCCGCGCTGGCCCTTCGTCCGCTGCTGATGCTCCTGCTACGCCACGAGCACAACATCTACAGGATGCTGGCCGACCTGGACGGAATCCCGAAGCTCGGACCTCGATACGGTCGCATGGGATATTTCCACGAGTATGTCGAAGGCAAATCGCTGCACGACGTGACCAGCGGAGATGAGCTGCGGGACGACTTCTTCGACCAGCTGATTGGCGTATTCGACAAGCTCCATGAACGGCGGATAATCCACCTGGACATGCAGAAGCGCGGGAACGTGATCGTCTCGAAAGACGGAAGGCCGTACCTCATTGACTTCCAGCTCTGCATTCACTTCAAGCCGCGAAGCGGACCTCTCGGCCGCTGGTCCGACGGGCTTTTTCGCGCCCTCATGCCGGAGGTCCTATACCACGTCTACAAGCAGAAGAAGCACTTCCAGCCTCACCTGATGACAAACGAGGAGAAGAAGCTCGCCCGGCGAACGGAGTTGAACAGGAAGTTCGAGCGCTATCTCTTCGGATGGGGGCGGAAGGTAAAGCGGGCCGTCTATCCCAAGCGCAGCAACGAGACCATCTGGTTCAGATGGAAAAAGCTGAAGGACAAATCCCCGCGTGTGACTTAGCGCCGAGCCCGAGAGCGGAGTATCAGCCCGCACTCCACCAACCTTGTCGGGGCGACTGGATTTGAACCAGCGACCTCGGCGTCCCGAACGCCGCGCTCTAGCCAAACTGAGCCACGCCCCGGAAAGGTCACGCTCGCCAGCCCTCTTCACCTATGAGCTTGACGAACGTGCACCTACAGATTTCTTCTTCGTATATTCTGCCATCCCTCTTGCGGATAAGCAAGAGCTCTTGCCCAAAGCTGTCACCCACAGGTATCGACATCTTTCCGCCTGCAGTCATCTGCTCCGTGAGTGATTGCGGCACCGAAGGAGCACCCGCCGTGACCATGATCGTGTCGAAAGGCGCTTCGTCCGGCCACCCCATCGTACCGTCGCTTACCCTGAACTCGACGTTCGTGTAGTCCAGTTCGCCGAGAATATTCTGCGCCCGCTCGGAAAGCTCGGCTATCCGTTCCACCGTGTAAACATGAGACGCCAGCTCGGCCAGTATGGCCGTTTGATAGCCCGACCCCGTCCCGATCTCCAGTACCCTCTCATTCCCCTGCAGGTCCAGACACTGCGTCATCAGCGCGACCATGTAGGGCTGTGAGATCGTCTGGCCACAACCGATGCCGAGGGGGTGGTCGCCGTAGGCGTGGGCGCGATCTTCATCACGCACGAAGCGCTCGCGAGGCACGTTCATGAACGCTTCCAGTACTCTCTTGTCCAAGATGCCACGGGCAGCCAGCTGAGTATCCACCATCCTCTTACGCTGAAGGATGAATCCATCGGAGGATGGCATTGCTTTTGCCCTCGCCTGAGCCCTGTAGCTCCGTCCATGCAGTATTATAGCGTGGCGCTCGGCGGGTTGGGAGGACCTTTGTAGGGCACCCGGAGGGCGGTAACGAACGCAGTCCGGAAGAACCTGAGCGAGTCACTGACGGCACGGATCTTGCTCCTCTCGCCGCCGTAGATCGTCCTTATAGTCACTTCCGCTATCAGGAAGCCCTTCCTCGCTGCAGCTATGAGGATCTCCGACTCAGCGTCGTACCGCCTCGAACGCACCTCCACCTGTCGCGGTAGCTCCATGCTCATCAGCCTGTACCCCGACTGGCTGTCGTGTATCAACTGGCCGGAAAGTCGAGAGACCAGCCACGAACTGATGCGATTCGTCATACGCCGGATCTTCGGCATCGAGCTGACATCCTCCATTCGGCACCCAATTACCATCGCCGCTCCCGTCTCTTCCATCTTCTCCAGGAACTGAGGTATTTCGGCGGGATCGTGCTGCCCGTCGGCGTCGAGAGTAAGAACGTGGCTAGAGCCCAATTCCTCGGCAACGGCAAACCCCATGTTCAGCGCCACGCCCTTCCCGGAGTTCTCCTCAAGTCGCACCACCCGGGCACCCGCCGATTCCGCCTCCACCGCCGTCATGTCCGTGGAGCCGTCATCAACCACCAGAACGTCCGGAATGTGCTGAGACACACCCCGTACGACGTTCGCAATGGAGTTCTGCTCATTGAACGCAGGTATTAGAGCAAGGATCTTCATCAGGCCGAAATCCTGATATCCCGGGCGATCAGCTCAATTGCCTGCTTCCCTCTGAACGTGTTGATCTGCGGGGTGAAGGCAACATCGATCGGCGTACTACCATTAAGCTTGGCAGCCAGTCCTCCCATGCCGAAGGCTACTACGCGCAGGGCCCGTTGGCCCTGTCGGCTGTAAAAGGAAAGATGCTTCCCGCTGCGACCCATTCTCCGCGGCTCTCCGCCTACGAACACACCTTGAGCGGCTAGCACAGGAGCCGGGTTTCCCTTCCCAAAGGGCGAAAGCCTCTGCAGCTCGCAGACGAGTTCCCCCGTGACATCATCCAGCGACACCTCGGCATCGACAGACAGCACAGGCACCAGGTCTTCCTCCGAAAGCTGCCGCCGGGCTTCCTCCAGAAACATATTGGCGAAGCTGTCCAAATCCTCGTGCCTGAGTCTTACCCCGCCTGCCTGGGAATGACCCCCGAACGACAGCAGACAGGACGAACACGCGCTCAGAGCCTCAAACACGTTAAACCCGGGGATGGAACGCGCCGATCCCTGGCAAACGTCGCCCTTCTCGGAGATCAACATCGTGGGCCGGTGGTACGAGTCCACGATCTTTGAGGCCACTATGCCAATCACGCCGGCATGCCATTCCGGATGAGAAAGGACTAGGCCGTAGCCAGATGACAGATCCTTCTCATCGATGTAGGTGCGAGCCTGCTCAAGAGTCTTAGCCTCGATGCGCTGGCGCTCGCGATTGGTCCGTTCGAGTTCGGCCGCGATCTCATCGGCCCGCTCGCACGAGGAGGTGGTCAGCAGTTCGAGAGCCAACACAGCGGTCCCAAGCCTACCCGCCGCGTTGATCCGCGGCCCGAGCCGAAAAGCCAAGTCCTCCGCATCCAGGGCACGCCCAGACAGGCCGCACACGGAAATCAAAGACTGTATACCGGGAACATCCGCCTCCTTGAGCATCGTCAGCCCAAACTGCGTGAGCGCCCGGTTCTCACCACGCAGAGGAACAACGTCGGCAACAGTCCCCAAGGCCACCAGCCCCATCGCCTCTGCGAGGAACGACCTCGTCTGGTCGCTACGCTCCTTCCCCAATCGGCTCAACAACGCGTAGGCAAGTTTGAAGGCCACCCCTACTCCCGAAAGGCCTTTGTCAAACCCGTTATCCGTTTCGAGGTGGGGGTTGACGATTGCGCATGCCTTTGGCAGCGCGCTGCCCGGCTCGTGGTGGTCGGTTATTACGAGCCTCATGCCAAGCGATTCCGCAAGCTGCGCCTCCTCGATTGCAGTTGTGCCGCAGTCCACCGTCAGCAGAAGTCCCGAGCCGCGCTCCTTGAGCGTATTAAGCGCATCCGCATTCAGCCCGTATCCTTCCGATATCCTCTCTGGAATGTACCAAGAGGTCGGCGTGCCAAGCATCGAGAAGAGTTTGAGCATAAGAGCCGTCGCACACACCCCGTCAACGTCGTAGTCACCGTAAACCGTGATCTCCTCGCCATCGAGAACCGCACGTTGCAGGATATCCGTCGCCCGGTTGATGGAAGGTATGTCGAGCGGGTCATGAAGATGGTCAAGGCTAGGCTGGATGAAATCCCTGGCCGAGGATTCATCAGAGATGCCGCGGTTGATGAGAACCTGCGCGGTTATCGGTGATATCCCCAGCGCCGAGGCAAGGTGGCCACTCAGTGAGGGCCGCCTCTTCAGCGATATCCATCGGACATCGCTCATAAACCTCTCCTGGAAAGGAAGTCCGGACCGATGTAAAGAGGGCCCGGCACCTTGAAGTGGCGCCCGCGGAGGCGGATCATAAGGTCGTCCGCCGTCAGGGCAAAGAGGGGGCTGATCTCGACAGGATATTTCAGGACCCCATCCTCACCCCGCGGGATCTCTATCCCGCATCGCTCCAGCCACCCGGCATGAAGCTCACTCATCGCCCGCCGCGCCGCATCCGGAGAATCTTCCCCTCCCTGCTCCTTGACCGGCGCGAACTCCTCCTCCCTGGCAGCCTCCACAGCAACCGAACTTCTGGCAAGCGGCAGCAAATCGAAGATGAACCTCTCGAACTTGACAGCGTTCGGCTCGGTAGGATGAACTTCTCTCCCGGAATCGTCCACGAACGGCACCTTCTTCCGCGCAATATGAAACGGAAGATCCTCGTCCTCGTCTGCCACCCGCTTGACGAACTCCGTATTCAAGATGTGAATGGCAACGCTGCCGTGGCCGAATTTCAGCGCTCCTGAAGGATCGCGGGCATACATCTGCTCGCTGCCCAGATCGGTGTACTCGATCACCTTCAGCCGCCCGTTCATCCACGCAAGTATCCCCACCCTCTCTTCCGGGGAGCGCTTGACGACCACCTTAAGAGACATCTCAGCTTCGGCCTCGGCGTGATAGCCCAGGAACACGGGATCCCCGATTTTCGCCAGCGGGTTGTCCACCTGAAGGTAGTATATGTTGCTTATCCCTCTCAGCAACAGGTCGTCAAGGATCTCCGAAGCCTTCAAAGCATTAACCGCGCCGCCGTGACCGTCTGGCGAGAAGAAGAGCGACGACTTCGTAGCAAGAATGAGCTTGCCATCGAGGTCAACCGTCGGCAGAGACCGCTGAACGATAACAACCACATCGGCCGGGCTGAGTCCGAAGAAGTCGTGCGTGCGGAAAAAGTCCCTCACTGCCACATCGTTGTCCTCGCTCGTCATGACTATCAGCGGGATAGAGACCCCGTGGCGCAGACTCAAAGCAAGCACTTTTTCCGCTTGGAGCTGGAAGAGAGACTTCTTCACGACGGGGGATATCGGATAGCAGCCTTTCGGTGTGTCGATGCCCATCCGAGACGCCTGCCCACCCGCAGCTACCAGTACGGCCAGGCTTCCTTTCAGCAACACCTCCTCCCCCAGGCTCCGCGCCCTCCCCTGCCTCGCAAGCTCCGTCTCTGTCACAGCCGCCGGTATGACGGAGGGAGGCACAATGTCGGGAGCCTCGCGTTCCCCTTCCGGCCTTCCCAGGAACCCTCGCACCAACCGACTCATCAGGTCGAGGTCCGCACGATCCAGATCCCGCAGCAGGTTCACCCTCTCGTTGTCCGTCAGATCGTCCCAGTGCGCGAAAACGTGCTCCTGCCCTGCTTCGTACGTCTTCTCGATAACGTCCTGGTAGCGTGCATCCGGCGATATCGGCTTCACAGTCTGAATATGTCTCCCATCTTCCTGCCAAGGAAACTCGCGGCAGCCAGCAACGAAAGGACCAACAACGCCATCCCCCAAAGCCCCAGCGCACTGGCCACGTACGGCCCGTCGGCAATCCTCCCCAGCAACGTGTATATCGCCTTCGTTATCGGATAGAACTGCTCCTTGAACGCCAGTATGAGTGAGTCGCTCACCTCGAGCATCGCGAACGAGAAAGCAAGAATCGTCCCCGCCACGAGGCTTGCCATTGTCAGGGGGATAGTCACCCGCCTCAGAGTCGTGGCCGGCGAAGCGCCCAGCGTAGACGCCGCCTCTTCCAGGGAGATGCTCGATTGCTGGAATCCAGCGTATGCAGCTCTAACCATATATGGAAGCCGTCTCACGGCATATGCGATTATCAAGAGCGCCACAGGGTTCTCGCGAGGATTTAAGAACGTTCCAGAATATCCCGCCGCATACCCGAACGCAAGCACAATCCCAGGCAGCGCCAGAGGCAGCATTGCTATCCCGTCGATGATGCTCGACCCCGGGACCCTTTTCCGCGTCAGGATGTACGCAATACCGATCCCGAGGCCCAGATCGACCAGTGCGCTCGACGAACTGTAGAAGATGCTCTTCTTTATGCTCGGCAGCGTCAACGGATGCGTGAGGACAGCCCCGTAGTATTTCAGCGTGTAGCTCTGAGGCAGTACGGACATGAACCACTTGTCTCGAATAGAGGTAAGGACCACGCTTACATGAGGCAGCAGAGCAAGGCACGTAACCCCGCCGACGATGACGTAGATCGCCGCTGTGCCTGCGAATCCGGCTCTCGACTCCTCCCTCGCGATGCTCGCCCGCGTGAGAAGCTCGTACCTTCTCCTCCCAAACAAGTATCGCGCAGCCATGAAGCACACGGCCGTGAGCAAAATCACTGTAACCACCAGCGCATAGCCGGTCGGATCCTCACCTATGTCGCTGACCTTGTCGAATATCTGCACCGCAACGAGGTTCCGATAATCGAACACCAGCGGAGTCCCAAGATCCGTAAACGCCCAGATGAACACTATGATGGCCCCGGCGAAGTAGCCGGGAAGCACCAAGGGGAAGGTTACTCTCCGGAAGAGGGACCACCCGCTCGCCCCCAAAGACATCCCCGATTCCTCCAGCGCCGGATCGATGGAAGAAAGCCCCGCCGCAACGTTCAGATACATTATGGGATACAGATGCAGCGTCTCCAGCACCACAATCCCCCAGAAGCCCCCGCCCTGTAGCCAGTCAACGGGCGAAGAGATGAGATGCATCTTCATGAGCAGAAGGTTGATCGACCCGAACCTGGCGAAGATTTGCCGCATCCCGATAGCACCCACAAACGGCGGCATGATCATGGGTACCAGAACCAGCCCACCCATCAGAGCCTTACCCGGGAACCTGTAGCGCGTCGCAATGAACGCCAGAGGAATGGCAATCACTGATACGGTCAGCATCGTCACGATCCCCAAGGCGAGGCTCCGCAAGATCGCACCGCGCATGTACGCGTCCAAGAAGATCACCCGGAAGAACACGAGCGAATACCCCCCCTTGGTGTAGACAGACTTGGCGACCACGTAGGAGATCGGGTAGAACAGAAACGCCCCGAAGAACAACGCCAGGGCTGTCAAGAAAAGGTAGCTTCCGGCGCCGGGCTTCTGAGACAGATCCGTCATCTCACCACGCCCTGGCGAAAAGCCATTTCAGCCTGTACGGTTAACCTCTCGTACTTCTTCCTGAACATAGCCCCCCATCGCGACCGCTCCTGAGCCCGGAACTCCGCGTCGGACCACTTCGTAGAGGCCAGTTCCAGGACCTCCTCCTCGCTCAGGGGAGACGAACCAAATTCCCTGCGAAGCTCGTGGTCCTTGGGGAGCTTCGACACCGCGGACCATGCACGCACAAGATCAGCGTGCGGCTGTATTAGTGCCGCCGAAAGCAGGTCGTTCAGAACCCCCCAGCGAATCGACCCCTTATCGGCATCGTACGCGAGCGTCGTCTTCCATTTAAAGGGATTGAACTTCACCGCCGCGATGTCGGCATACTTGTCGTAGACCGCCGGGACCACCGGAAGGCGGCTCAGGCCGTAGCGTCTCGGCCCGTTCTCAACACCCTTCGGCAGGATCCACAGGCGCTGCCCTTCCTCCGACAACACGAACCGCATGAAGGCTTCGGCCACGTCACGGTTGGGCGCTCCCTTGAGGATCGCAATTGAATCTGGGTTGATCACCGTGAGCCCCTCGGGCATCACGTAGCCGATGCGATCCTCGCCCACTTCGGATATCTCCACACCGGCGTAGAAGTCTATGCACAGCCCGCAGGCGACCTCCCCGGCGCTCACATCCTTCGGCACCTGGTTAGACCCCTTGGAGAAGTACCGGGCGTTCCCGCCCATCGCGCTCACTATCGCGAAACCCTCGTCCCACCCGTATCCTTGAAGGATTATCTCGTACATCATGTGCGTGCTGCCGCTCTTGGACGGATCGCCCGTACCCACCCACGAGAGAAATGAAGGGTCGGCCAAGTCCGCCCAAGTGGCCGGTGTTTCGAGCCCAAGCGCCTCGAGCACCGGCTTGTCGTATATTATCCCGAAGCCCGAAAGCGCCGCTCCATACCATGAGTAATCATCGGCGTAGAGCGGAATGCCGCCGTAGTCTCTGGGGATTTGCGACAGGATCGTCTCGGGAACCTTGTAAGGGTGCAAATATCCCTCGTCTGCCAGCTTTATGTACGGGTCAGTGCCCCCACCGTAGAGAATATCAACGCCCGAAGACTCGGGCGTTCGTTTGTACTCCGAGGTGAGAAAGCGCACGATATCCGCCGCGCCGCCCTGGTCAAGCCACTCAACATCAACTGTCTCGCCCGCCTGCCCCTGGTAGTAATCCCGAAACCCCACCTCGAACTCCTCCTTGATGCCCTCCCAGTGAGGCGAGACGACGACGAGCTCTCTATCGGTAGGATATGCCACAATCTTCGGAGGACGCGCGAGAAAAGGCGCCCCCAGCACAACTGCGAAACCTATTCCAAGCACCAAGCGCATCAGCCAGCGCATCTGTGCAGCCGCCTTCCAGCGTCAGTTGGGCATCCTAATCACGCTCACTCAGAGCAGCAACTCCCGGAAGGGTCTTCCCTTCGAGAAACTCCAGCGACGCTCCGCCGCCCGTAGAAACGTGCGTCATTTTCTCGGTCAGACCGAACTCCTTCAGCGCCGCAACCGAATCGCCGCCGCCAACCACCTTCATCGCGTCAGTGGCCGCGATCGCCTCGGCCACTCTCCTCGTCCCCTCGGCAAAGGGCTTCATCTCGAAGACGCCCATGGGCCCGTTCCAGAAAATCGTCTTGCCGCGGGTGACGGCTGCACAGTAAGCGTTCGCGCTCTTCGGACCTATGTCCAGCGCCAGCCAGCCTTCCGGAATCTTTCCGTCATCCACCACTCTCCTCTCCGACGCAGCGTCAAACTCCTTGGCTACGACGTGATCGGTTGGCAGCAGCACCTCGACCCCCTTGGACTCTGCTTCCTTCAACAGGTCACCGGCAAGACCCACCTTATCCTCCTCCACCTTGGAGCCGCTCACGTCAATGCCCTGCGCTCTCTTGAAGGTGTACGCCATCGCGCCACCTACTATCAAGACCTGGATCCTTCCGAACAGGTTCTGTATTACACCGATCTTATCCGACACCTTGGCGCCGCCGAGCACTGCGACGAAAGGTTCCTCCGAGGACTCCAGCAGCTTCGACAGGCTCTCCAGTTCCCTTTGCAGCAGGAACCCCGCCGCCGCCGGCAGGAACTCAGCCACGCCTACCGTCGAGCAGTGCGCCCGGTGTGCCGCGCCGAAAGCATCGTTAACGAACACATCCCCGAGCGATGCAAGTTCCTTGGAGAACCCCTGGTCGTTGGCCTCTTCCTCCGCATGGAAGCGTGTGTTCTCCAGAAGAACGATATCGCCCTCCTTCATCTTCGACACCAGCTCCTTCACTTCCTCGCCCACGGTGTCAGGGGCCAACTTCACCGGCCTGCCGACCAGCTCCGACAAGCGCTTCGCCACCGGAGCGAGACTGTACTTGTGCACCGTCTTCCCTTTCGGCCTTCCCAGATGCGACATCAGCACAAGCTTCGCCCCGCCGTTAACACAGTAGTTGATGCTCTCCATCGCTGCCTGAATGCGGGAATCGTCCGTGATCTTCAGGGATTCATCCAGCGGCACGTTGAAATCGACCCGCATCAGAACACGCTTCCCTCGCACATCCACATCTTGAAGCCTCAGCTTCCGCATCTCCTGCTCCTTCCTTTCCGCTCTATGTCTCCAGTCCTGTTTCCTTGGCGAAGTTCTCGATCAGTTCTTTGGCCTTCGGGCTGAGCTTCTTGGGCACGGAGAGCTTAATCCGCAGGAAATGGTCTCCTCGCTTCCCATCTGCCCCCGGCGCACCGCGCCCGCGAAGCCTCAGCGTCGACCCGGGCTGCGAGCCCGCGGGCACCGTGACGTCCACCTCTCCGTCGACCGTCTCCACGGTCTTCTTGGTGCCAAGCAGCGCCTGAGCCATATTCACGTGAAGATCAGAGAAGATGTCCTTCCCTCGCCGCTCAAACTTCGGATGCCTCGCCACCCTCACGTGTATGTACAAGTCCCCGGCTTCCCCTCCTGTGGTCGATGCGTTCCCTTGCCCGCGCAACCGTAGCTTGTAGCCATCCCCGATTCCGGCCGGGATGTCAACCTCTATAGGCCTGGTCCGCCTGACTATCCCCCGCCCCCCGCACGCACTGCAAGGCTCAGTCACGACCTCTCCGCGCCCCATGCACCTTGGACATGGACGCGTGAAGCCGAAAGCTCCTTGGAAAGTCTCCACCCGCCCCGTACCCCGGCAGTTGGGACAGGCCGTTCGCCGCCCGCTCGGCCCCGCCCCCGACCCTTTGCAGCTTGCGCACGCCTCATCACGGGTCACCCTCACCGTTGCTTTCCCGCCCTTCAGCGCAACATCAAACGGCACGTGGACCTCGTACAATATATCCTCGCCGCGGTGGGTCCGCCGCGCCCGCGTCATCCCTGCCAGGTCATCCGTGAAGAGCCTCGAGAATATATCGCCAAGGTCCCCCAGATCCTCGTAACTCGTGAACCGCGCCCCGCCCGGTCCCCCGAACCGACCACCTGCACTGAATTCCCGTACCTGATCGTACTGGCTCCGCTTCTGGGGATCGCTCAGGACCTCGTAAGCTTCGAGGATCTTCTTGAACTTCTCTTGAGCCTGCGGGTCCGACTGGTTAGTGTCGGGATGATGCTTCTTCGCCAGCCGCCGGTAGGCCCGCTTGATCTCCTCGGGCGAGGCGTCTTTCTTGACGCCCAGCACGTCGTAGTAGTCCTGTCCGTTCATAGCTCTCTGCGAAGAGATAGAAGAGAATCTGTTGGTGCCAAGGTCATATTAGTGACCGACCAAGCACATTTCAAGTAGCCCCCTCAGCGGCGATGTGCCGGTTTGCTGCCGGCCCTTCCCTTTCCCCGAAACACCTCCTAAGAAAAAGAGCCGGCGTCGCCGGCTCCCTCCCTCTTACAGCTTCCGTGGGCGTAACAGGACTTGAACCTGTGACCTCTACAATGTGAGTGTAGCGCTCTGCCAGCTGAGCTATACGCCCGTCACGCGGTTATGTCTATTATGCTCCCCTGCCCCTCCTGATTCGGAGGCCGCTCCGGCTCCTCTTCCTCTCTCCGGCGTCGCCCTCGGCGGTGCCGGAATACCCTCCTGCCCGGCGGCTGCTGTCCCTCTTCAGCTCGAACCCGAGGATTCTGAGTCTCCTCGGCAAAGCCCACTTCCTCCTCGGCGGCCTTGGCATGCTGCACGTTCTGCCCTGCCGCCGCCGAGCCCTGAACCAGCGCCTGATTCTGAACCTCCGCCTGCGACGCTATTACGCCCGGCAAAGCCTGATGGACGTCGGAAAGCTGGCTCATAATATCGGGCCTCCTCGCCCAGTTGCTCTCTCAACTATTCTTATATCACAAAAGAGAGCACAATCAAGGGCTACCTCGATGACCTAGGCTATGTCAAGAGCTCGCTCTGGCGGCTCTTCAGCAGACTCCTTAGCCTCAACAGGACCCTTCCGTGGATCTGCGATATCCGCGATTCGGTCACCCCCATCACGCAGCCGATTTCCTTCATCGTAAGCCTCTCGAAGTAGTAGAGCACCAGGATGAGCTTCTCCTGCTCGCTCAGCCCTTTGCTGACGATGCTTATCACGTCGTGCCGCTGAAGCCTCTGCGCAGGATCCGCCACACGCCCGTCCGCCAGCAAGTTCAGTTCGGAAAACTCCTCGCCGTCGAAATTCCCGTTGGGCGAACGGTCCCGGTCCAGAGACATCATCGAAGCCGCGTTCGCCTCCATGATTATCTTGTTCAGCTCTTTTACCGGAACCCCGAAAGCGTCCGCCAACTCATCGTCGTGAGGTTCTCTCCCCAGTTGCGACCGGAGGTCGCGATAGGCCGCTTCGAGCTTCTGCGCGCGCTGCCTCGCCACGCGCGGCAGCCAGTCCTGCGAGCGCAGCTCGTCTAGAATCGCTCCTCTCACTCGGCAAGTGCAGTACGTCTCGAACTTCACTCCCCGCTCGAGGTCGAAGTGGTCTATGGCTTCCATAAGGCCGAAGACACCCGCACTCATGAGATCATTCTGATCAACGGAGTTTGGCAGCAGGCCGTAAATCCTGGCTGCCGTATACTTCACTACCGGTAAGTAGTGCTCCACAAGGCGATTCCGGATCTCCTCAGTCGGTGTCTCCTGATACTTCCTCCACAGCTTCTGGAGTTCTTCCGCGGGCAAGCGCCCTCGGCTTCCCGCGCGGGCCTCTGCTTTGGCCCGTTTTGGCGCATCCTTGCGCCGCTTAGGCTGTGACTCCTTCATTCCTTCCTTCCCCTTTCTTCTCGCTTTCAGCACTGGGTGCGGACGGCCTGCGTCCTATACCCTCTGCCAAGATCTTGCTGGCCACGTATCCGATCAGACCTCCTATCATCGCAAACAGGAAAAGGGCCATTGCGGCGCGCTGCAGTATCATGGTGGCGGGTACGTGGGCAACAAGGCCGACGACCCCAACTACGATAAACGCCGCAAGTGCCGCCACGACCGCGGCGGTCTCCACAACAGGTATCTTGTTCATTTATACAACCGCCTCCAAAGATCCTAGGTTGCTCTTACCGGAAAGCGCTCTGCCGAGCCGCCGGAAGAAACCCAGCGGTTTCGGCCTATGCTCGGCCTCTTGTATCCTGCGCGAAATGGTCCTTACGCATTCGCTGGCGCGTGAATTGGGAAACTGCAACAGAAACGGTCTGCGCAGACGGATCGCCGCGGGGACGCTCGGGTCCTCCAGGATGTAGCCTACCGAACCCACTTCCAGCTTCAAAAAGTGGTCCGCCACGGAGCTGATTCGCTGGACTATCTTCGTGGCCTCCGCACGATCCGAAACCATGTTGCCCACCAGCCCAAGCTCCCCGTGACCTTCATGCCGCGATATGAGCTTGATCGTCGCGTACGCATCGGTCACAGATGTCGGCTCCGGGGTCGCAATGACCAGCACTCTATCTGCAGCCGCGGCAAACGCTATGACGTTCTCGGACACACCTGCCGCCGTATCCACCACTATCGTGTCTGCCCGGTCCTCCAGTTCACCAAGCTGCCCCAACAGAACCCCTCGCTTTGCCTCGGAAAGGTTAGCCAACTCCGCAATGCCCGAAGCTCCAGGCACAACCTCAAGCCCGCCGGGGCCCGGCGTCAGCACCTCGGTCACACCCCTGCGCCCGGACACCACGTCTGCCAAGTTGTGGCGGGGGCTTATTCCCATGACCACGTCCACGTTGGCCAATCCCAGGTCAGTGTCGATCAGGATCACCTTTTGACCCTCTCGCACCATCGATATTGCCAGGTTCACTGCGAGCGATGTCTTCCCCACGCCGCCTTTTCCACTCGTAACAGCTACAACACGCGCACCCCCCGGCCCTCTCTCCTCCTGGACGGTCTCCGCGACCGGGGTGCCGGTATCTTTCCTCACAAGCTGCCTGAGCCTCTCCGCTTGGTCGGACATGCTACTCGTCGTCTCCAGGTCTCTCTGCCTCGCCCAGGATCATCGACACCAGTTCCTCAGGCTCTGCCACGCGTATGTCGTCCGGAATATCCTGCCCGTCGGTAACGTACGAGATTGGCAGTTCCGCCTTCCTCGCAATGTCGATTACCGAACCGCAGGCCGCGGCCTCGTCCAGCTTCGTCAACAGAATGTGAGTCGGTGACAACACCGAGAAGCGTCGGCACACGTCGCTGACGTGCGACTTGCTCGAAGCCGCACTGAGCACCAGATGGATCTCGTCCATGGGGTTGGCATCGAAAAAGCTTCTCAACTCGCCTATACGCACCCGGTTCCTTTGACTCCTTCCTGCGGTGTCGATCAGAAGCAGGTCTCTGTCACCACTCGACTCCATTACACACCTAAGTTGCGCAGGGCTTGTCACGACCTCAATCGGGACCTCCATGATCGAGGCGATCGTTCGCAGTTGCTCGACGGCAGCTATCCGGTAAGTGTCTATCGTGGCCAGAGACACCTCCGCCCCGTGGTGCAGTTTGTAGTTCGCCGCAATCTTGGCGATGGTAGTGGTCTTACCGACTCCCGTCGGGCCCACGAGAGCCACCGTACGAACATGGCCGCTCTCCAACCGGATCGGCCCCGACGTGGGAATAAGGTTCTGCAAGTGCGAGGCCACCTCGGATCTCACCTGTTCCCATTCCTCGGTCGCGGGTTCGCCTTGGGACAGGAACCGTTCCGCGATTGCCTGGGCAACGTCCCTCGGCACCTCCGCATCAATCAGCCTCTCGTAGATGTTGTATAGCGGCTCAGGAAGCTCCGACGCTCTCCCATGCCGGCTCTCTTTCAGCAGTTCACGCAGCGTAGCCTTTATCGCTTCCACGTCCCGCTGAAGGGACGATATGCGGTCCTGCGGGTAGACGCCCTCCAGCTTCCGAGTCAGCGGCTTCTCCGTCGCCCGGCGCGCGGCTCGCGCCAGCGGCGCCATATCCCGCGAGGCAGTAATCTCCACCACGCGGCGGCTGCCGATCCCGAACACCCCCCTCTTGTTCACCGTCCTGGTGTGGAGAATCACAGCATCCTTACCCAGGCTCTCCTTAACCCGGTTCAGGGCCTCGGTCATCGTTTTGCCTTCGTATTTGCAGATCTTCATTCGCCGATAACCACCAATCCCAGCGACTCGACCATAACCCCGCGCGCGACCTCGTTGTACGAAAGCACAACAAGATTCGGCATCGCCGATTCCGTGAGTCGTCTCACATACGCCCTGACGTTTGGCGAACACAGCAGCAGCGGCTGATGGCCCGACGCCACAAGCCGCTCAGCCTCCCTGGATATCGCCTGTGCAATACGATGAACCAGATCGGGAGCAAGCTTCACAAACGTCCCCCGCTCAGTGCGCTCCACCGACCGCGAGACGAGATCCTCCAAAGCAGGGTCAAGAGTAATGACGTAAAGCTTGCCGTCCGGTTCCTGATACTGCTGGCTTATGGACCGAGACACTGCGTTGCGAACATATTCGGTCAGAACGTCAATGTCCTTCGTCTTGGTAGCGTAGTTCGACAGAGTCTCCAGAATGATCTCCAAGTCGCGGATCGACACACGCTCTCGAAGCAGATTCTGCAAGACCCGGTGCACTTCTCCCTGTCGCATGATGTCGGGTATCACCTCGTCCACAACGGCTGCCGCTGTCTGCCGAAGGTTGTCCAGGAGCTGGCTGACCTGCTCCCTGGTGAGAAGCTCCGCAGCATTGGACTTGATAATTTCGGACAGATGAGTTGCCACCACCGACGTGGGATCGACGACCGTATAGCCCATCACCTCGGCTCTGTTCCTCTGCGCAGGCGTGATCCACACCGCCGGCAGGCCGAAAGCCGGTTCCGTGCTCTGCTCGCCCTCCAGCTTCCCCGTCGCCACACCTGCATCCATGGCAAGAAACTGATCCGGATAGATCCTGCCTGTAGCAACCTCCACTCCCCGGATCTTCACCCTGTACTGGTTCGGATCCAATTGCATGTTGTCTCTGATGCGAATCGGCGGAACCACGATTCCCAGCTCGGTCGCTATCTGCCGGCGAATCATGGTCACCCTTTCCAGCAGGTCCCCGCCCTGAGCAGTGTCGACCAGCCGTACAAGTCCGTATCCCACCTCGACCTCCATCAGGTCAATGCGGAGCAGGGGCTCCACCCTCTCCGGCTCTCTCGGCGCGCGTTCCTTCTCCTTTCTTTCCCTTTCGTGTTCCACCTGTGCCCGCGACCGGAGCATCGAGTAGGCAATTCCCCCCAAGCCCACCCCGAGAAACGCCAAAGGAATCTTCGGCAGCGGCGTGAACGCAAGCGCAAAGAGGAACACGGCCCCCACCATCAGCGCGAGCGGCTGCGAGAAAACCTGCCGCAGCAGCTCCTCGCCGAGGTGGTGCTCTGCCGTCGCGCGCGTGACAATCAGACCGGCCGATATCGAGATAATGAAGGCCGGGAGCTGGGTAACCAGTCCGTCGCCCACCGTCAGCTTCGTGAAGATGTTCGCCGACTCGCCAAAGGTGAAACCGTACTTCGTGACGCCGATCACGAAACCGCCGATGATGTCGATGATGACGATGATGATCCCCGCGATTGCGTCTCCTCGCACGAACTTGCTCGCACCGTCCATTGCCCCATAGAAGTCGGCCTCGCGCGATATCTGGCTGCGACGCTCTCTCGCCTCCGCCTCGGTGATCAGCCCCGCGTTAAGGTCCGCATCGATGCTCATCTGCTTCCCCGGCATGCCGTCAAGAGTGAAACGCGCCGCCACCTCGGATATCCTCGTCGCACCCCGGGTTATCACGACGAATTGAATGACAACCAGGATGATGAAGATGATCAGACCGATTACCGGCTCGTTCCCCGCCACAAACTCGCCGAACGTTCTGATGACCCCTCCGGCTGCCAACTCCCTCATCGTCCCGGCATTGCTCAGTATCAGCCTTGTAGTGGCCACATTCAGCACCAGCCGATATAGCGTTGCAACCAGCAACAACGATGGGAACACCGAGAAGTCCAACGGCCTGTTCACGTAAATAGTGGTCAGCAGGATCACCACCGCCACGGTAATGTTTATTGTCAGAAGGAAATCCATCAGCCACGTGGGCAGCGGTCGGATGATGACGATGGGGAGCGCGGCTATGCCCACGGCGACGATCAGACCCCGGTGGCGCTGGAAGAGGCCCACCGCGGCATTTTGCCTTGTTGCTACCGCCATCGCCATGCTTCAATCCTCATCCCACAGCAACCGGACGTCTCTGCCCTTCGAGCTGATACACGTACGCCAGAACTTCCGCTACCGCGACATACAGATCGGGCGGGATTTCCTGCCCGACGTTCACGCTCCTGAATAGTGCTCGGGCGAGAGGAGCGTTTTGAACCAGCGGCACATTGCTGTCCTCTGCGAGTTCGACGATCCTATTCGCAATCTCCCCCGCCCCCTTCGCGACGACTCTTGGGGCATTCATCCTCTCGGCCTGGTACAGCAGCGCTACCGCCAGGTGAACCGGGTTCGTTATGACAACATCCGCCTCCGGGACCCGGTGCATCATTCTCTGCATCGCCAGTTGCCGTTGGATGGCCCGTCGTCTCTGGCGCAGCAGGGGATCACCCTCCATCCTCTTCATCTCATCACGGATCTCCTGCCGCGTCATCCTCAAGTCCTGCTCGTACTGCCAGCGCTGGTACAGAAAATCCAGAAGGCCAAGCAGCAGCAGAGCCAGCGCCAGACGCACGCCCAGGAAGAACGCAGCGCGGACCACATGCTTGAAGAGATCGGCAACCTCAAGCTCCATCGTCGCCGGAAGCAGCCGCATCTCCGAACGCAAGCTCAGGTAAGCCACGGTCCCCACGACCACGATCTTCATCATGCTCATTAGGAACCGCACGATTCCCCGCACCGACAGTATCCTGCGCATGCCCGAAATCGGGTTCAGCTTTTCAATGTCAAACTTCAATGGATGAGCTGACAGCACGAAGCCGGTTTGCAGAAGATTGACCGAAAGCCCCACCACAAACAGCATCAGGATGTAAGGGATAAGGCTTCGCGAAAGTATCGCCAACCCCAATCGAGTAAACCCCCTTATATCTTCAACGTTGATGTCGGGCGCCGCCGCACCCTCGAAAAGCAGCCTCATCAGCAGCGACAGATCCGCTATCAGCCTCGGTGTCAGCACATAGAGGAGCAGCAATCCCCCCAGCAGAATCACCGAGGCGGAGAGGTCTACGCTGCGGGGAACGTGGCCACGCTCGCGCGCCTCCTCGCGCCGCCGAGGCGTTGCCTCTTCTGTTCGTTCACCTACACTTTCCTCTGCCATGCTTCGTCTAGCCTCTCATCAGGTAAACAAGCGTATAGAGGCTCTTCTCGAGGTCGCTCAACACGTTGCTTACGGCCCCCACCATCAGCGGCAGGGACAGGACTATCACCGCAAGCCCCAGCCCAATCCTCAGCGGGAAGCCGATGATCAGAAGGTTCATTTGCGGGACGGTCCGCGCAATGAACCCCAGTGCCACCGAAGAAAGAAGCAGCGCTATCACCGCCGGCGCGGCAATCCGTACTCCTATCGAGAATATCTCGCCGAACATGACCGACACCTTCGCAGGCAACTGCGGCGGGAAGTGCACCGCCGCAAGGGGAATCAGCTTGAAGCTGGAGATCAGCGCCGACAGCAGCAGGTGATGGCCATTTATCAAGACGAAGAGAACGATAGCTATGAAGAAATAGAACTCGCCCAGCACCGAAACCTGCCCCTCGAACTGAGGATTGAACACGGCGGCCAGCGCCGTCCCCATCTGCTGTCCCATAAGGTGTCCCGCAAGCTGAAAGCCCACAAACAACAGCGAACTGGCAAAACCGATCACCACCCCGACTCCCAGCTCCCCAGCAGCCGCAATCGCAAATCCGACCAGCGTCGTCGGCAACTCAATTGAGGCAACTGGCAACGCGGGGAACACGATGAACGACAGGATCGCCGAAAGGCCTATCTTCGTCTGCGCCGGCACGTTGGAGCTGCCGAATATCGGCGCGAAGAGCATCAGCCCCGATATCCGCGTCAGCACCAGCACAAACATGATGAATTGCGAGACTGCGATCTCCATCACTCAGCCTATCCCGTCAGCGTCGGAAGGTTTTCGAGTATTCTGCTCGTGAACTCCAACATCACTGTCACCAGCCACGGCAGGAAAATGAACATCGCCCCCAGCATCGCCAGGATCTTCGGAATGAACGTAAGCGTCTGCTCCTGTATCTGCGTCGCCGCCTGCAAAATGCTTATCACGAGCCCAACCGCCAAACCCGTCAGCAGCACCGGGCCCGCCACGAGCAAAGTTGTCACAATTGCCGCCCGACCCATGTCTATAGCAGCCTGCACTTCGTCCATCGCTTAAAGCTCCCTTAAGCTCACATGAAACCGCGCACCAGCGCACCCGATATCAGCCGCCAGCCGTCAACCAGCACGAAGAGCAGAATCTTGAACGGCAGCGATATAAGCACCGGCGGAAGCATCAACATACCCATGGAGATCAATATGGATGCAACCACCATGTCGATGATCACAAAAGGCAAGTACAAATAGAAACCGATCACGAACGCCCGCCGGAGTTCGCTTGTTATGAAGGCCGGGATCAGCACCGTCGTCGGAACATCGCTCCTCGTCGCGGCGTCTCCCGTGTCCGATAGATCCAAGAAGAGCATCAGGTCTTGCTTGCGTGTGTGGTTGAACATGAAATCCCTGACCGGTACCAGACCCCGTTCGAAGGCTTCCTCGGGGCCCACCTGCTGGTTAAGGTACGGCGTGATCGCGGCGGCATTCACCTGATTCCAAACCGGCGCCATCACCATAAACGTCAAGAACAGCGCCAGTCCTACCAGCACCTGGTTCGGAGGAAGCTGCTGCGTCGCGAGCGCCTGCCTGAGTAGTGACAGCACGACGATTATCCGCGTGAACGCCGTCACCATGATCAGTATGGAAGGAGCCAGCGACAGAAGCGTGAGGAGGAACAGAACCTGTAGAGTGACCGAGACGTCCTCGGGGCTCGTCGCAGGCTCGACGAACGGTATTCTGGGTATGGTTAGCTGCGCGTGGCTCGTGTCGCCCGAAGCAAACAGCAGCACTGCTGCCAAGGCGGCAAGGAGCAACCCGCGCCGCAGATGTCGCCTTACTCTATTGCTCAACAACCCTCTCTCCGTTTGATCTCCGCGAACTGCCGGTCCGGAACGCGCGTCTGCCCCACACCGGCAATGCCTTCATCAGTCCTCCTGTGTGTTGGTACCTCTCCAAACATTTACTTTTCCCACAAGCCTGTCCAACTCCCCCCTCGCCCTGTTAACCAGCCTTCCCACCGTGCCCTCGTAGCCGTACGCCTGTGCGCGAGCAAGCGCCGCCCCAAACTGCCCTTCTCCCTCTTGAGCGCCCGCCTGCTCGAGGATCAGCTCGATGTCCTCCTCGTCCTCTATCTCACCCAGATTCGTCACGCTCTCAGGCGTCGCGCCGACAACAAACAAGGACTTGCCGACTTGGATAACGTAGATCGCCTGCTTCGGCGTCAGGTACGTTTTAGCCAGCACCTTCACTACCCGCGACGAACTCATCGCCAGCCGCGCGCTGGGGAGGATGTTTCTCAGAACCCATACCAAGCCAAACAATATCAGGATAAGAAGCGCCAGCCACGCAAACATGTGCACCAACTGCCTTAACGAAATCCCCACGAAGTCCTGCTGCTGCACGATGTCCTCAGTCTCTTCCTCGAAGAGCGGCTTCGACTCCAGGTCTTCCACAGAAACGTCTTGCGCCGCGCCGCTGAGACATGGGAGCATCAACACAATCGCCAATAGCGCCGCCGTGACAGCCTTCATTCCTCGGCCCCCGTCAGACGTTCGCCTGGACTGACTATCTCCGTGATCCGAATGCAGAAGTTCTCATCCACAACCAGCACTTCTCCCTTCGCGACGAGGCGATCGTTCACCAGAACATCCACCGGGTCGCCAGCCAGTTTGTTCAGCTCGATCACCGAGCCCTGCCCTAGCCTTAGAATGTCCTCAACCAGCATCTTCGTTCGACCAAGCTCAACCCTGAGCTTCAGCCCCACGTCCATTAGCATGTTCAGGCTTTCCGCGCTGGGTTTCGAAGGTTGCTCCTCGAACGAGGGGAACTCCGCAGCTGCGGCCTCACCCTCTGTCTCTTGCTTAGTCCCTTCTACCTTCTCTTCCTCCGCGCTCTTTTCGGGCTCCGTACCCTCGGCAGCTCCTTCCGCCTCGGGTTTCGGCTCCTGAGCCTGGGGCTCTTCTTGTTCAGCTTCTTCCGGCGGCATGATTACCACTCTCCTCTATCTGATCTCCCAACGCGTAAAGAGGATCTTGTCGATTGCGTCTTTTCTCCCCTTCCGGTTGTAGTAAAGCTCATTCAGCACGGTTTTCAGCTCGTGTTTGAGTCTCGTCTCATTCTCCGGATTTTGTATTTCCAGAAACTCCTTCGTGCGAAGAATAGCCAGGATCCGATCCCTGAAGATATCTTGCAGCTCTTCGCTCACTTCCTTCGCTAGCGCCGCCGGGTCTTCGGATTCCTCCACGCTGAGTTCCACCGATATCTCCGTGAATAGGTACTTCTGCTCCCTTCCGGTCGGATCAAAGGGGATGTTCACAAGGAAGTCGCCGATGGGCTCGGTCACAATCTGGGTGGTCCTAGCCGCCTCCGCCGCCGCGTCAAGTTCAGAAACAGCCGGGGCCGCAGGCTTCTTGAATATCAGCAAATACCCACCTGACACCAGGGCCGCCTCCAGGACTATCACCATGATCAGTATCAACAGGCCGGTGCGCGAAAACATCGGCCCCTTCGGCTCCGGTGCGGCAGCAGGTGCCTCCGCGCCTGCCCTTGGTTGCTCGCGAGGTGCAGCTGCCTCTTCTGCCATCACTCACCTCCCATGGAGATGTATTCCGTCGTTACTATCAATTCGGCGCGGTCGTTCTGCGAACGCCCCTCCGGGTAGAGATTTGATGCGAGGATATCGGACTTCCCGGCCGCAGAGACCCTCACCCGCTCCTCCAGAATATGCCCCTGCTCAATCAGGAAATCCGCAATCACCCGGGCCCGAGCGTACGACAGATCCATATGGTCCTTGAAAGGCGAATCCGGCGGCAGAAGCGTGCTGGACGTGTGCCCCCTGATGTCAATCTTGTTCAGGTACCCCCTAACTACCCCTGCCACTTCCAGAAGCTTCTGTTCAGCACCCGATTTCAGTTCCGCCCTCCCTTCTTCGAATAAAATCTTCCCCCCAAGCGTGATCTTCGTCCCCTCATCCACCGTCTCCACCTTCACATCCGGACCTCTGATGCTCTCGTAGGCGTCCACTGAGGCAATGTCCTTGCCGCCTTCGTTCGGGTTTGGCTGGATTTCCGGACGGGTGCTCGGCATGCTCCCTATCGGCAGATGAGGAGTGTCGAACCTCCCGCCCAGCGCCTCCCTGAAGGACGAAAGCACCTGCATCAGCTTCTCCTCCTTCACCTCCGAGAAGGATACAATCAGAACGAAGAACGTCATCAGGAGCGTCATCATGTCACCGTACGTGGTCATCCATTCCGGCGCTCCGGCTTCCGGCTCTTCCTCTTGACGGTTCCTCTTCTTAGCCATCGTCTATGCTCCCGCCTCCGCCGGCTGCTCCCCGCGCAGTCTCGGCGGCAGATAGGTCAGCAGCTTCTGCTCCACCATTCTCGGGTTGTCGCCTGACTGAATTGACATCACGCCGCGAATGATGATTCCCTTTATCAGTTGCTCCTCGCGGCTCCTCAGCGATAGCTTCTCCGCTATGGGCAGGAAGATCAGGTTTGCCGCAAGCGCCCCGTACAGGGTGGTAATCAGAGCCACCGCCATGCTCGGCCCGATCGATTCCGGATCCTCCATCGTCTTCAGCATGATGATCAGGCCGATGAGGGTGCCTATCATCCCGAACGCCGGAGCGTACTTGCCGAAGGCGTCAAATATCCGCTTTCCTGACATGTGTCGCTCCGAAACGGCATCCAACTCCGTCGAAAGGATTTCCTCGATCAACTCCGGATCCGTTCCATCCACCGCCATCTGTATACCCGTCACCAGGAACTCGTCCTTCATCTCGCTCGTCAGCCCCTCCAGAGCGAGTATCCCGTCCCGCCTGGCGACCTCGGCGTAGCGCACTAGGTCGCGTATGATCGCCATGGGTGCTTCTGCTTTCGCGAAGAACGCGTTCTTCACCACATTTGTCACCGAAAGCACTTTGGCCAGCGGAAAGCTAACAAGAACCGCGGCGAAGGTTCCGCCGAACACAATCATTAGGGACGGGGCGTTTATGAACGTCGCGGGGCTCTCCCCGGCCATCACTATCGACACAAGGACAATCCCTATGCCCGCCGTCGCGCCCGCGAGCGTTGCGATATCCATTGTCTCACTCCTACGTCGCCTTCATGACGGCCAGCAATCCACCCGTTTACAGGGCGGGAAATACTCTCAGGCTCCGGCCGTATTCCACAGCCCTCCGTACAACTTCGTCCGCTGATTCCTTGACCAGCACCTTCTCATGCGTCGTTAGCGTTATCACGGTGTCAGGCGTCTCCTCCACAAACTGAATGAGTTCAGCGTTTACCACAAAAGGGCGCCCATTCAGCCTCGTCACCTTTATCATGCTTGCCTGCTCGGCCTATGCCGCTTTGCCGCCGGGCGGAAGAGTGCCTCCCCCACCCGGCGGTCCGTTATGACAACTAACGTGCTAGCTCCAGCAATTCCTGAAGCAACTGATCGGATGAGCTAAGCAGCCTCGCGCTCGCACGGAAGCCCGTCTGCGCAGCGATCAGGTCGGTCACCTGTTCCGCGAAGTCCACGGTAGACTGCTCCAACGATCCTCCTCTGATTCGCCCGCGGCCTCCGGTGCCGGGCTCGCCTATCTGAGCTTCGCCCGAGTTCGGCCCGGACCGGAAGATGTTCTGCCCTTGCAGGATCAGGCCGTTGTTGTTGCGGAAGGTGGCCAGGGCTACCTCACCCAACGTTCGTGAAAGGCCGTTGGAAAAGGCCCCCACGACAAGACCTGACTCGTCGACGGAGAATGACGCCAGAGTTCCGTAAGGTGCGCCGTCCTGCGCAATCATCGTTAACTCCGACGGATCCGAGGCAAGCTGTGTCAGATCTGTGAAGTCGGGGGTCACCACCAACGGAGATTCGGCCTGCGTCAGACTGATCGCAATCTGGCCTCCGTCATCTCCCACGTATTGCCCCAGCCGGTCGAACCTCACCAGTCCCGTCCCGCAACTCAGATCGCCTGTCGCGTCGTCGGGACATTCCGCATACCAGCGCCAGATCGTCTCGTTCGCCGTCACTTCCTCGAGCACCATCGTCATCGTCACGAAGTGCGATTCGCCGAGGGAGTCGTAAACGCCGAAGTAAGTGGCCACGCTTTCCCCTGTAGCTTCCGTGTCAGTCGCGAAGCTCACAGGAGAGGATGGGGCTCCTGACGAAACGAACTGGATTGAGGAGAGC
>Ga0180438_10001271_pt1 | contig 44784 bp, 39 predicted proteins | sample SS_ome_12_FD_132455 | JGI IMG/M metagenome (GOLD analysis project Ga0180438, IMG submission 132455) | Hypersaline lake sediment archaeal communities from the Salton Sea, California, USA - SS_3_D_2 metaG | ecosystem: Environmental > Aquatic > Non-marine Saline and Alkaline > Hypersaline >...
CGGCAGGCTCAAGTCGGAGCCCTTGTACCGCATGGCGGTGGTGCGGGAGATGACGCGCAGGCCGCGGATCCCGGCCAGCCGCGCCATGATGTCCTCGGTGACGCCGTCGCTGAAGAACTCGTTCTCGGGGTCGCCGCTCAGGTTGGCGAAGGGCAGGACCACGACGCAGGGTCGGTCGTCGGTCGGGCGCTGTACTGGGACCGCTTCGTGCGGCTGGGCGGCCGGGGCGCCGCTCGGCGCCTCGGTCGGCGCCTGGTCGCGGCCGTTGGTCTCCGGCAGCTCTGCCGGTGAGGTGACCCGGATCCCTTCCGGGGTGAGCTCCAGCGCCCAGGCGAGGACCAGGGCGATGGGGAAGCCCAGGATCGTGAGCAGGACGATGAGCCGAAAGGCCCAGTCGGGGAGAGCCAGCCCCGGGACCAGCTGTTCCGCGGCCCCCCAGATGACGAAGGCGACGACAGCGTAGACCACCGCCACGCGGTAGACCTTGCGCCGCTTGAGCTCGGCCAGGAAGCTGCGAGTCCTAGAAGTCATCGGGCCAGATGGTGCGCAGCGCGTTCATGAAGCGCGGGTCGGAGCGGAACTGCCTGTAACGCGGCGTGACCCGCAGGTAGCAGACCATGACGGATCGCGTCTCGATCACCTGCTCGAGATACGGGACCGCCGCGTCGAACCCGTCGATCGCAGCGTGCAGAGAGAAGAACCAGTAGGGATCCACGTACTCCTCCCTTGCACGGAAGCGGAGTTCCTCGAGGATCTGCCGCGTCTGCTCGGTCTCGCCGGCGAACGCGTGGACGACGCCCCTGAGGCCAACGGGGACGATAAGGCGGCCGAAGTCGGCGATCGCCTCGTCGAGATCGGCCGCCGCAGCCGTGAGGTTCCCGCTATGCAGATGACAGATAGCCCGCCACTCACGGGCAACGAGGACATGCGGATCGTCGCGCAGGACGCGGTCGAGGTTGGCGACCCCTTCCTCCGGCCGTCCGGCAAAGGCCTGGAGCTCTGCCAGCCAGGTTCGCTTGATTGGAGACAGGGGGTCGAGGCGCACGGCCTCGGTCAACAGCGGCTCGGCTTCCGCGATGCGATCCCTCGTCCAGGAGGTCCAACCGCGGAAGCCCAGTGCATACGAGTCGTCGGGATTGAGCTCCAGGGCCGTCTCGAGCTCGCGCTCCACCTTCGCCCAGTCCCAATCGTGCCAGTGGGCCACACTCGCCAGAGCGGTATGGGCTTGCCCGAGGTTGGGGTCCAGCCCGATCGCTCGCTGCGCCGCCGCTTGGACTTGAGGGAACAGCTCCGCCGGCTCGATGTTCCCGAGGAATCCGTTGAGCCCCAGCGTCCAGGCGAGTCCTGCATAGGCGCGAGCGTAGCCCGGGTCGAGGGCGATGGCCTCCCGGAAGTAGCGCTCCGCCTGCCTCAGCGCTGCGGGATCCAGCGATTCCCCGATGCGCATGCCTCTCAGACAGAGGTCGTAGGCCTCCAGATTCTCCGTCGGCTTGCGGTGCAGCCGCGCCCGCTCGCCCGGCGTCAGTTCGGCCTGCAGCGCCCGGGCGATGTTCTCGGCCACATCGCTCTGCACGGCGAACACGTCCTCCAGCACCCGATCGTACGTGTCGGCCCAGAGATGCTCGTCGCGCTCGGCGGCGATGAGCTGCGCCGTGACCCGCACCCGGTCGGCGGAGCGCCGGACCGTCCCCTCGACCACGGCCTGCGCGCCCAGTTCGGCGCCGATCTGCGGCAGGCTCAGGTCTGAGCCCTTGTACCGCATGGCGGTGGTGCGGGAGATGACGCGCAGGCCGCGGATCCCGGCCAGCCGCGCCATGATGTCTTCTGTGACACCGTCGCTGAAGAACTCGTTCTCGGGATCGCCGCTCAGGTTGGCGAAGGGCAGGACCACGACGCAGGGGCGGTCGTCGGTGGCATCGCGTACCGTGACAGGCTTGGCGGCCTCGGGCGGTTCCGCCGGCGGTGTGACCCGGATGCCTTGCGGCGTCAGCTCCAGCGCCCAGGCCAGCACCAGGGCGATGGGGAGGCCGAGGATGGTGAGAACGACGACGAGCGTTACAGCCCAGCCGGGGACGTGGAGGGCGGGAAGGAAATTGTTGGCTGCCTCGACCACGACCAGGCCGACCACAACGTAGACCACCGCGACGCGGACGACCTTGCGCCGCTTGAGCTCTGCCAAGAAGCTGCGGAACCGGGAGCTCAATGGACTCACCAGATGCTGAGGCTGCCGTTACCCACCCGCCGACAAGATGCCGGTCGACCCGCCGTAGCGGCAAGCGCCGACGAGCCAGAGAGTAGGACTAACCCGACCTCTTTCCTGGCCATCGCGAGCCTCCTGCGTCTTGGTCTCGGGGCCGGTTCGGGTAGCCCAGTCTGCGGGTCAGGTTCCTGAGATCCTCGTGACCTGCTCGACTTCTTGCCACTCGTACAGCCGGACGTAGTGCACGCCCAGGTCGTCGACACGCCGGGTCAGCACGAAGCCGGGTCCGGCCTCCAGCAAGCGCTCGCCGTCCGGTAGCAGCGCGCGCCCCACGAAGATGCCGTCGGCGTCGAATACGTCGAACCGACTCTGCGTCTCCCACGGGCGACGGTACTCTTCGAGCCAGAGTCGGCCTGCGCGATCCGTGTAGAGTTGCCGCAAGTGAGGATGCGTTTCGGGGAACGGTGCGGCGTCGATCTCGCGCCTGATGCGCGGGTGCCGGGACTCGTCCGACTCCCGTGCCAATCTGAGCTCGCGGTACGCATCGATGTCGGCCTGCGTTACCGGTGACGCCGGCTGCGCGACGCGCAGGACTCGGCGGAGCTCGCCGTCGACGGCGAAGCTCTGAACCTCGAGGCGGTCCGAGTCGGCGATATGGATCGCCTGCGGCGATGCCGCGGCGAGCCCCTCGCGGCCGAAGATGTGCGCGGCGAGCAGTCGGCGGCCATCGACTACCGTCAGCGCCCACTCCCGGCCACCTACCGACACGACCGAATCGGCCAGCTCGCCGGACGACGAGTAGAGCGCGATGAAGCCGACAGGCTTGTGTACGCCGGGAGCGATGTTCGGCGTGACCATCTGCTGCGCTCGAACGATCATCGAGCCGTCGGGCCGCACCGCCAGCACGTGCGGCCGGAGGCCGCCCGGCGCCGGACGCAGGTTGACCGTGCGGATCAGAGCGCCGTCCAGTCCCAATACGGTCAGGCGGCCCAGCGCTCGGTCGTAAACGGCGCGCGAGTCGCCGTGCCGCCGCACCCACTCGATGTTCCTGTACTCGCCGGGGCCCTCGCCCTCGCGGCCGGCGGTCCAGCGCAGCTCGCCGTTCGGCCCGAAGGCGCGGAGCTCGGAGGCGCCGGCGTCGGCGATCACGACCGTGCCGTCGGCGAGTCGCGTCGCGCTGGCGACGAACTCGAACTCCTGCGCCGGGTCGCCCTCGACGACGCCGAGCTGCAGCGACGGTTGCGCCGGGATCGGCAAGTCGGCGGCCGACTCTGGCAGCGCGGTGTACTCGATGATGGCGACGCCGGCGCTGTCGAAGGAACTGAGAGCGTCACCGAGTTCTGGCTGCTCGGTGCACGCGGCGAGGGCCAGAACTGCGGCGACGAAGACGCTGAGCTTGCGAGTCATGGCAACGGCTGACAAGGACGCCTAGGTCCCGGTCTGCGAATCGGACTCGGGCGGTGCCTCGTCGGAGTTCCAGGCCTCCAATGTGACGAGCCACGTGCCGTCCGAGCCGCGCCGCCAGATCTGCAGGAACTTGCCGGCGCCCGAGACCGGCTCGGCCGCGCCCTCGAACACGAGGGTCTCGGAGAACCGTCCGCGGGCGAAGGCGAGGTCGGCGCGACCGTCGATCTCGTCGATCTCGATGCTGTAGTCGGTCACTGTGGCGTTGAAGGACATCGCCCACTCGCGCCAGGTCTCGCGGCCCTGCATGACCGGGGCGTCGGGCATCATCAGCACGACGTCCTCGGCGTAGATCTCGGCGGCGGCAGCCCAATCGCCGGCCAGCACCGCTTCTACGAATTCGTCCGTCGCCGCCCTGATCGCCGCGACGTCCTCGTCGGACAGCGCGCCCGCTTGTTGCGCCGGCGTCTGACAGGCCGCCGCGACGAGAACGATGGCCAGAACGGCGGACAGTGGCCTTCCTGCGAACATTCGGGACTCCTTTGCCTTGTCGGGTCCTACGTGCCCTCCGGCGGCGTGAAGTGACCGAGCTGTGTCAGGAAGCCGAGGTTGTCCCACTCGGTCCACATCTCGGCCAGCTTGCCGTCCTCGACCCGGAACAGGTAGAAGATCTTGAGCTCCGCCGCCTGGCCGGTAGCGGGGAAGGGTCCCCAGGCGCCCTGCTGCGTGCCGGTCCACGTCCCGTAGGCCGCGACCTTGTCCCCCTCGGCGACTATCGTCTCGAATTCCATCCGTGCGTCGGGGAACGCTTCGTGACCCTGCCTCAGGTTCGCCTTGAACTCCTCGAGACTGTTGACTTCGGTCGCGGCCTGCGAGTGGCGCGCGAAGTCGGGCGTCATCAGCTCGTCGAGTCGGTCGAAGTCCGTGGCGTTGTACGCCTCGACATACTGGCGGAACAGCTCCTTGTTCGCCTCGAGCGTCGCGTCGGGCGGCGGCGTGCAGCCTGCCGCCAGTGCGAGAGCCGGAACGCACAGAAACGTCACATGGGTACGCATCGAACAGTCCCTCCTCACATGACCCCGAGCTGTCGCATCATGCTCAGCTCGTCGTACGACTCCCGTCCCTCGACGATCTTGCCGTCGAAGAACCGGTCCTCGATCGTGGCCGGCGGCTCTGGTCTGGACTCCTAGTTCCAGATATCGCGGTGCAGTTTCCAGCCGGTCTCCGTGTTCTTCCAGATGACGATGTAGCGGCCGTCACCGAGCAGGTTGCCATCGCCGTCGTACATGCCGTAGTGCGACACCTCGTACGCCGTGTCGCCGAGATTGTCGACCTCGTCGATCATCAGCCGCGCCTCGGCGACGCCGGAGTCGATCAACGACTGCCAGAACTCCGCGATCGCGGCCCGCCCGTCCACAGGGTCACTGCCGGGCGGCAGCAGCCGCGCGTCCTCGGTGTATAGCTCGGCGAGCGCCGCGCCGTCGCCCTCGGCGAACGTGGCCATGAACGCGTCGTTCGCGGCGGCGATGTCCGCCGTCACGTCCGCAGGCGGCTGCTCCGTCGCGCAGGCCGCCACGATCCCCGCCGCGGCCAGCGTGAGCGCCATGACCGCGAGTCTCGAAGTTTTCATTTGCGGCTCCTCTCTCAGCTCTCTTGCTCCGCCGGGACCAATTGCATCCCGAGCTGCATCATCAAGCCCAGCATATCCTCCAGTACCCACATCTCCTGGATCTGCCCGTCGACCACAGTGACCATATGCGCGCCCGCGTAGCTGATCCGATTACCCGTCGCTGGGATCCCCTCGACCTCGCCTTGATGCGTCCCGTTGTACGTCAGCCTGACCGCCACGCGATCGCCTTCGGCAACCATCGTCTCGACCACATGGACGTAATCCGGGAAAGCGCCGTACCAGGTTCGAATCATCTCGAACACGGCGTCTCTATCGAACGGCTCGGGGACGCCGGCGACGTGGCCGACAAAGTCGTCGGCGGTCAGCTCGGTGAGCCGATCGTAGTCCTGGGCGTCGATCGCATCGTACACCGCCTGCACGACTTCTTTGTTCGCCGCCTCGACGCCGTCAGACGGCGGCTGGCAGCCGAGCCCGGCCAGCAGGAGCGCGAGGCAGAGGTAGCCAAGCTGGCAAGGTCCCTTTTCCATGATACCTCCTAGGGTTGGCGCGACAAGGGTACGATCGGGGCCGTCGGGTACGACCTGCGGCATCGCGGCCTAATAGCGATACTTATTCGTCTTATTGATTGATCTCCCGACTGGAAAGATAGGCTCTGAGGGCGCCGCGAGACAGCGGCGGGAGGATGGTAAACGATGCGACTACGTGGCCGGCGAGGGATGGAACCGGTCGAGGCTCGGCGCGTTGGCAGACTCAGTCGAGGCCGTACTCGACCGGTGGCCCTGCCTTTCGCTTATAGACCACTCTTGATTCGCCCGGCTCCCCGTCATCCTGCGTCCTGATCTCGAAGACCATCCCGGCCTTCGGGATGCACTTCATCTCGACGCGGTCGCCGCGCGACAGCTGCTTGGTGGTCTTCGGATCGACGTAGTACCAGTCTCCCGCGACCTTGATCGAGAAGGCGTTCAGGTGCTTGAAGCCTCCGCCCTTCCAGCGGGGCACGTTCACCTTCTCGACCGTGGCGTCGGAAAGCTGGGTGATCCCTCGCTTGAGCGTGCGGTTCCTTGATGCTTTTCAGTATCGCGTTGTGCTCGTCGGTACCGGGTGGGTGGACGCTAGTGGCGGCTTGCATGGCGGCCTCCTGTGCGGCTTCAGAAAGATACCGGTCGTAGGGACGCCGGACCAGAAAGGCTCCAGGGTTGCGTCCTCACCCCGTCGGGTCTTATTGAACCCTTCTCACGCCTGGCCCCATCAGCATTGGAGGTGCCGATGATTCGCACGGACGATGAGCTCGCCCGTGGACGTGGCCGTGTGGTCGATCGCCGCGCGTTCCTGCGAACGGCGGGGCTGACGGCTGCCGCGCTGACTTTGCCGACCCGAGTGATCGCCGACCCGTACGCGCCGCTCGCGCCGCGCCGGCCCGCGCGACCGGTGCGGATCCGCGGGCGGGTGCGCGGGCGCGGGCGCGGGGGCGGGGGCGGGATCGGCGGGGTCGCGGTGAGCGACGGGCTGGAGGTCGTGGGCACGGCGCGCGACGGCAGCTTCGAGCTGATCACGACCGCCGATCGGCCGTTCCTGCAACTGAGCGTACCGAGCGGCTACGGGATCCCGGTGAACCCGACGGGCACGGCGCGGTTCTACCGGCCGATCCGCGCCGACGCGGACGGCGGAATGGAGGCGGTCTTCGAGCTGGAGCGGCTGTCGGGCGCCGACGAGCGGCACACGTTCCTGCTGCTCGCCGACCCGCAGACGCAGAACGCGGAGGAGGTGGAGTGGTTTCGCGAGGAGATGGTGCCGGACGTGCGGGGGGTGGTCGGCGAGTTGGGCGACGAGGAAGTCTTCGGGATCGCCTGCGGCGACATCATGTACAACAACCTCGAGCACTTCCCGGGCTACGAGCGTGCGGTGTCGGAGATGGGCGTCCCCTTCTTCCAGGTGGTGGGTAACCACGACATGGACTTCGAGGCCCGGACGGACCAGGACGCGACGGCGACGTTCTCGCGCCACTTTGGGCCGCGCTACTACTCGTTCGAGCGCGGCGCCGTGCACTACGTGATGCTGGACGACGTGTTCTGGCACGGCTCCGACTATATCGGATACCTGGACCACGACCAGCTGACCTGGCTGGCGAACGATCTGGCGCTGGTCGAGCCGGGCCGCACCGTCATCGTCGCTATGCACATCCCGGTCCTGGGCAGCCAGCACGTGCGCAACGATCAGGCACGGCCGAGAGCGTCGCTCGCGGTTATGAACCGCGAGGCGCTGTACCGGCTGCTCGAGCCGTACGAGGCGCACGCCCTCGTCGGGCACACGCACGAGAGCGAGCACGTGTTCGAGGCCGGCGTCCACGAGCACGTCTGCGGCGCGGTCTGCGGCTCGTGGTGGAGCGGTCCGATCTGTCACGACGGCGCCCCGAAGGGTTACGCGGTCTACGAGATCGACGGCTCGCAGGTGAGCTGGCGCTACAAGTCGACGGGCCGCGGGTTCGAGCATCAGATCCGCGCCTACCCGCACGGCGCCGACCGGGGTGCGCCGGACGAGATCGTCGCCAACGTTTGGGACTGGGATCCCGAGTGGACCGTCGTCTGGTACGAGGACGGCGATCGGGTGGGCGAGATGGGGCGTCGGATCGGGCTCGACCCGCTGTCGGTCGAGTTGCACACGGGGCCCGACCTGCCGGTGCGGCGCGAATGGGTCGAGCCGTTGCGGACCGGACACCTGTTCTACGCGCCGGCTTCGCGCGGCGCCCGCGAGATTCGGGTCGAGGCGACGGACCGCTTCGGTCGCGTCTACACGGCCGTCGTTCCGGAGGCGACATAGCGATGGACAGGCGACCTTCGGGGCTGCTCCTCGACCTGGACGGCACCGTCTACGAAGATGACGGGCTGATCGCCGGCGCCGACGCCGCCATCGAGGCGTTGCGGGCCGGCGGCGTTCCCGTCCGCTTCGTGACCAACACGACCCGGGTACCGCGTGCCACGATCGCCGGCTGGCTCGAGGACTTCGGCGTGCCCGCCACCGCCGACGACATCTTCACGCCGCCGCTCGCCGCCGTCGCCTGGCTTCGCGCGTGGGGGATCCGGCGCGTCGCGATCTGTCTGCCGGAAAGCTCGTTCGCCGAGTTCGCCGAGTTCGAGATCGTCGAGAACGATCCGCAGGCCGTCGTGGTCGGCGACCTCGGGCGCGCCTGGTCGTTCGACTCGATGAACCGCGTCTTCCGCTGGCTGCTCGACGGCGCCGAGTTCGTCGCCCTGCACCGCAACCGCTACTGGAAGGTCGAGGGCGAGTGGGCCCTGGACGTGGGCGCCTTCGTCGCCGCCTTCGAGTACGCGACGGGTCGCCAGGCGACGCTGGTCGGCAAGCCCAGCCGCCCCATGTTCGAGGCGGCGGCCCGCTCGATGAAGCTCGAGCTGGCCGACGTGGCGATGGTCGGCGACGACCTGCAGGCCGACATCGGCGGCGCCCAGGCTATCGGGATCCAGGGGATCGTGGTGCGGACCGGTAAGTACCGGGGCGCAGAGCTGGAGTCGTCCGACGTGAAGCCGGACCTGGTGGTCGACTCGCTCGCCGCGCTGCCCAACCTGCTCCTGGGGTGAACCTGCTCCGCGAAGCGTTGACCATACGTTGACACCCCTCGTCTAGATTCGCTCGCCATGGAGGCCTTCTCGCCTTATACTCGCCGTATGAGCGGGACGAAGCTGATGACCGCTGAGGAGCTGCTGCGGGAGCAGCCGCCGCACAAGCGGTCGGAGTTGATCGAGGGCAGGCTGGTGGTACGCGAGCCGGCGGGCGGCAGGCACGGCCGAGTGACCATGCGGGTCACCGTCCCCCTGGCCAACTTCGTAGAAGAGCATGGCTTGGGGCAGGTGTATGCGGCGGAAACGGGGTTCAAGCTCGGGTCGGACCCGGATACGGTTCGGGCCCCGGACGTCGCGTTCATCGTCGAGGCGCGCGTGCCAGAGGAAGAGCCGAGGGGTTACCCCGCCTATGCGCCCGACCTGGTGGTCGAGGTCCTCGGCGCCGACGACCGCCCCGGCGAGGTGCTGGCCAAGGTCGGCGCGTGGCTGAACGCCGGTGTGAGGCTGGTCTGGGTCGTCGATCCTGCGAAACGCACCGCCCGGGTCTACCGCGCCGACGGTACCGAGTCGCAGCTGCAGGGCGCCGACTCGCTTAGCGGCGAGGACGTGGTGCTTGGTTTCGCTCTGCCGCTCAAGCAGCTCTGGTAGGGACCCCACCGATAGCTGCAAGGGAACTTCAGCGCCGCGACATCTATATAGAGATAGTGGAGGGACCCCCCCCGATTCGGTAGGAGGTCCGAGTATGAAAGTGCCTACCGCTCTCGGCTCGGCGCTCGCCGCACTCGCCCTGGCGGTGCCCGCCGCCGCACAGCTGGCTGGTAACAGGCCGGACGCTGCGGAGCCGCTCGATCACGCCCAGCCTTTCGTCACCGAGGCGGTGCTGGCCGCCGTCGATGCCCACTGGCTGCGGTGGCAAGAGGACGCGGCGAACAGCTCGCAGTTCTGTCTCGACGGGCGCGTGGTCGAGGACTCGACCCTCGGCAGCGTCGCGAGCGTCGAGGCCTTGACGGCTGCAGGGAACTTCGAGGTCTGCCGCGGCAAGTGGACGCTGGGCGGACTCGCCTTCCTGCCGGCGGGCGAGCACTCGGACGAGGAGATCACGCGCTACGCCTGCCGGGTCCTGAGCCTGCGGCCCGACTGGCACCTGTTCGGGATCGTCAACGGCGAGGCGATGAAGAGCGACAGCCACTGGTGCGCTAACTTGCGGGCCAGCGAAGAGGTAGCTCGCGCCGGGACCGGCCCGGGCTAGCCTCCCTCGGCCGGGGGCGGCTACGGGCCGTCCGTACAAGGCTCGGCGGTTCCGGGGCTGCCCGGGCCGACGCTCCAGCGAACGATGTCGGGCGCCGAGCCGGGCCCACCGCCGCCGAACGTGTAGATCCCCTGTAGCAGCTGCTCCAGCACCGTGCCGGGGATGGGGAAGTGGATCGCGGTCCCGGCGAGCAGGTCGCCCCAGCCCCGGTCGTCGTAGTAGGCGACTCCCATCCCGGTGAGGTAGACCTCCAGCCGCTTCTCGTACTTCAGCGCCTCGAGCAGGTCGCCGCATGTCCCGTCCAGCGTGCGCGGCGTGCAGCGGCCGTCCACTTCGGGTGCGCCGTCGAGCGTAACCGGCGGCAGCCCGCCGTTCCCCTCACGGTACGCGTTGATGAGCGGCAGTGCCTCCGCCTGGCGGCTCAGCCTGATCAGCGCCTCGGCCTTCAGTAAGTCCATCTCCGCCAGGCTGATGTGGACCAGCGGCCCGAGGTCGGTGGTCACGTAATCGTGGTAGCGGTAGTCGGCGTAGCCGGAGTAGCGGTAGGTGCCGCGCTGCGGCGGAAAAGGCTCGTTGGGGTCGCGGTACTCGAAGTAGAGCCCGCAGGAGCTCGACCGCGGCTGCCCGGCGCAACTCATCTCCGCGCCGGGCTCGACCTGGGTGGGCGGGTACATCGGCAGCCGCGCGTCATCGGTGTCGATGTCGAACGGGGGCCGCGTGCCCGGCTCCGCGGTTTCCCAGTCGCGCCACCGCTGGTTCGATTCCGCCGTCGAGCCCGCCGGTCCCAGCATCCGGAGATCGGTCCGCGCCCACTCCGGATCCTCACCGTAGAACTTGAGCATGGACAACCAGTCCTCATTATCGGCCACTACGTAGAAGTCCTCGGTGATCCCCTGATCGACGTGGCCGAGCACCGTGTTCCACTCGGCCGCGGCCCGCTCGCCGGGATCGCGTGCCGTGTAGGCTAGGAAGCGGGCGCTGTAGGAATGGGCCAGGCGAACGAGCCGCTGGTCGTCGATGGTCGCATTGCCGACCCAGCCGGGCGGGATGACGAACGTGTGTTGACTCGCGATGTCGGCCGCCTCCTGAAGGTAACCGAGTGCGGCGTCGACGACCTCGTCGTAGGGCCTGGCGTCGGCGAACTCGAGCGACTCGGGATCGGTCGTCTCGTCGACGATGAACGCCCTATCGTACAGCATCCCCAGCGTGCCGTGAGCCAGCCCGCTCACGAACCTGGCGAAGGCGACGGCCCGCGGCGTGTCCTCTCCGTTTTCGCCGATCGCCATGTCGTCGGCCGTGAACAGCTGACCGTCGGGGCCGGCGATGGCGATGAGACCGGCCCGAGTGGCGTTAATCGCCTCGTAGCTGTCGAGCCAGGGCTGCTCGACGACGTCGGCGTATGGGTCCGACGGGTCGTTGTCGATCGCCGCTCGCGGCTCGGTGGAAAAATGGGAAACGGCGCACCAGCTCGTGGTGTGCTCGTCGGCCATGGCGCTCAACGAGCGGCTGGGGTCTAAGGACTGGTCGGTAGCCCACCAGGTTTGGAACGAGCCCGCGATCAGGCTCTCCACCTCCGCCGGATCGGTCAGCACGATCTCACGCTCGGGCTCGTTGGCGTTCTCGGCACAGGCGATCAACAGGGCCGTGCACGTTCCGCAGGTGAGGATTCGCGTCCGCGCTTTCATCGTCTGCTCGCTTCCTGAGCTTGCCCGTCACTGCAAGTTCGAGGGGCTCGGCTGGCGCCGCAACAGCTATCGATAACCGTTCCGGCTAGCCGCCCGGCGATGCGTCCGACGGCTGGGGTGGTACCGCGTGCGGTTCGCCGCGGCCCTCCGGAATCTCCACCTGGTTGTCGACCACGACGGTAGCCGCGAGGATCCCCGTCACATTGGTCGCCGTGCGCGCCATATCGGGTATGCGATCGACGCCCAGCAGCACGGCGAGCCCATCCAGCGGCACGCCGACCGCGCCCAGCGCCGGCGCCAGGCTGACCACGCCGCCCGCCGGGATGCCCGGCACGGTGAACGAGACGATGAAGGTGGCCAGCACGGCGCCGCCGATCCCGGCGGCGGCGAGCGGGACGCCGAACAGCCAGGCGAGGAAGACGATGGCCGCGCCCTGGAAGAGGGCGGTCCCCATGCGGGCGAGGCCGGCGCCCAGCGGGATGACGAAGCTCCAGACCGGGCGCGCCAGCTGCAGCTCCTCGTCGGCCGTCTCGAGCATCGCCGGCAGGGTGGCCGCCGTGCTCGACGTGCCGGCGGCGATGAGGATCGGGTTGAGACAGCGCTTGAGGAACCGGCCGCCGGGCATGCCGCCCAGGAAGCGGACCGCCGGTAGGTAGACGACCGCCACGAAGACGACCAGCCCGGCCAGCACGGCGAGGATGAAGGCGCCCAGGCTCTGCAGCATCGCCCAGCCGGCCCGGGCTGCCACCGGCGCCGCCAGCGCGAAGACGCCGATCGGGGCCAGCCAGAGGATCCAATGCACCATCTTGATCAGCGCCTCGCTCACCGCGCCCGCCAGCGAGAGCAGGGTCTCGCGCTGGCCCTCGGGCAGCGCGCCCGTCGCCCCGGCGAACAGGATGGTGAAGACGATCAGCGGTAGCAGCGCACCTTCGGCCGCCGCCGCGAACGGGTTGCTCGGGATCAGCGACAGCAGGAACTCGATCGGCCCCGGTAGGGCCGGCGCCTCTGCCGCCGCGCCCGCCACCGCCTCCGCCGCCGCCTCGCTGGCCAGCGGCAGGAAGAGCTGCATTACCGCCATCCCCATCAGCACGCCGATGGCGGCGGTCGCCGCGAAGAAGAGCAGCGTCAGGCCGCCCAGCTGGCCCAGCCGCCTGAGGTCGCCCAGCGTGCCCACCCCGACGAAGATCACCACGACCACCAACGGGATGACCACCATCTTCAGCAGGTCGACGAACGCCTGCCCGATGGGCTCGATCCCCGTGGCGATCGCCAGCAGCCAGGGCCAGCCGGTGAGCGAAGCGATCAGGCCGAGCAGCAGGCCGGCGACGAGTCCGAGCGCGACGGCGGTATACAGTTTCATGGGGCGCGAACCGTCTCCTCAGGGTCAAGGTACGATCTAGCGGGACCAGGGATGACGTGGCACATTGAAGCGTCCACGTCAACCCGCAGCCGGGCAGCACGATGGTCAGCCTCAGAAGCCTCGCCGCGATACTGCTCGCCGGCGCCTGCGCGGCGGCGCCGGCCGCCGCACAGCAAGAGCAGGCTCAGGGAGAGCAGGCCCAGGGACAAGTCACGACCCCGGCCCGGGTCGAGGGCCACGTACTGGACGACGAGAGCGGTCGCGGGATCGAGCGCGTTGAAGTCCGGCTGATCAAAGGCGACATAGAGCTTGGCCGCGCCACCGACGGCTGGGGCTACTTCGCATTCCCCAGCGTGCAGCCCGGCGCCTACGAGCTGGTGGTCAGTCACATCGCCTACGGCACCCGGCGCGACTCCATCGAGATCGCCGGCGGCCAGCTCTACGACCTCGAGCTGCGGGTCACCATGCGGCCGATCGAGCTCGAGCCGCTCGTCGTCGAGGCCGTGCGCTGGCAGGTCTCGCCCAGGCTGTGGCGCTTCTACGAGCGGGTCGATCACGGTCAGGGCAGCTACATCACCCGCGACGAGATCGAGCGACGCCAGCCGATCCGCGTTACCCATCTGATCGGCGAGTTGCCCGGCGTCTCGATCATCGATCGGCCCGGTCCCACCGACTATATCGTGCTCAGCCAGTACCGGCGCCGCGATCCCAGCGGTCGGCCCGGACCCTGCCTCCCCATCATCTACCTCGACGGCTACCGCATCGGCGGCGCCGGCCTCGACGACCTCGTCTTCCCCTCCGACGTCGAGGGCGTCGAGGTCTACGAGGGCCTCGCCGAGTACCCCGCCGAGTTCGCCAGCCCCGACGCCCGCTGCGGCGTCATCGCGGTCTGGACCCGCAGCGCGCCCAGCAGCGACATCGTCGACTCGGGCACGTCGCTCTGGAAGAAGCTCGCCGTCGGCGGCGGCCTCGTCCTCATCTCGCTGATCCTCTTCTTCTAGTCTCGTGGTTTGCGGTCGGCCGCGGCGATGGGCCCTCGCTTCGTGTCGCCCAGGGTCGGTCGGAGGCGGGAGGACCGCTCGCTCCGGACTCGCGCCACCCTGGAAGAGCGACCTCAGGGCCAGTGGTGAGCTCGACCTCCGCGAGCCGGTTCTCCCGGCCTCCTCCCTATCCCCAACGCAAGTGGGCCGACGCCGGGCCCTGCTTGCCAGGATCTGTAGCCAGCAGGCGGGCCCGCAGGGTCGGGGTTGACGGATCGGGGAGCCGATTGTACTATAGCACTAGAACACTAGTTATCTAGTGTTTTGGGCAGGGTTCAGACAGACAGGGGGTCGGCCTTTGGAATTGGCGATCGATCTGAAGAGTGGGGTCCCGTTCTACCGGCAGATCATCGAGCAGGTGAAGTTCGCGATCGCGCGGGGCGATCTGCGGCCGGGGGACCGGCTGCCGACGGTGAGGCAGCTGGCGGTGGACCTGTCGATCAATCCGAACACGGTGATCCGTGCCTACCGTGAGATGGAGATCGCGGGTGTTCTGGACACGCACCAGGGTTCGGGGACGTTCGTGAGCGGGGAGCCGCCGGAGATCGACGAGCCGGAGCGGGTGCGGATGCTGGATCAGATCTTGACCGAGCTAATGGCCCGGGCGTCGGGCTACGGGTTCACGCTCGAGGAAGTGCTGGAGGGTTTGCGGGCGCGAAAGGAGGAGCGGAGATGAGCGAGAGTTCGAGGTCGGCGCTGGAGCGGGCGCGTGACCGTCACCGCATGTCGTTGGAGCGGTTCGCGACGACGATGCGGGCGGATTTCCGGTTCGCGCCGCTCAACGGGCTGTTGCTGGTGGCGATCATGGTGGCGGGGCTGGTGGCTCACCTGAACGTCCACGCGTTCAGCGTCGAGGCGGTGGTGTTGGCGTTGGGGTCGGCGTTGGGGCTGGCCGTGCTGCTGCGCACCTTCCAGATGTGGGAGGCGGTGGTGATCTTCGGCACCGCCGACTGTCTGTACGTATTCCTGGAGCTGCGGCCGGAGAGCGAGATCCTGTTGGCGACGATCGTCGTGGCGCTGCTCGTGGCGCCGGCGGTGCAGATCGCCTACCAGTGGGAGCGTGCGGTGCTGCTGCGGTTCGGGAAGTTCCGGGGTCTGCGCAAGTCGGGCCTGTTCGTCTTGGCGCCGGTGATCGACAAGGTGGCGCAGTTCGTCGACCAGCGGGTGCGGGTCACCGACTTCAGGGCCGAGACGACGCTGACCGCCGACACGGTGCCGGTGAACGTCGACGCCATCGCGTTCTGGATGGTCTGGGACGCGCAGAAGGCGGTACTCGAGGTCGAGCGCTTCGATGATGCGGTGGTGTTGTCGGCGCAGACGGCGCTGCGTAACGCGATCGGCAAGGACGACCTGGCGGTGCTGCTGTCGGAGCGCGACCGCTTGGGCCAGGAGATGCAGAAGGTACTGGACGAGAAGACCAACGCCTGGGGGATCACGACCCAGGCGGTGGAGATCCGCGACATCATCATCCCCAAGGGCCTGGAGGACGCGATGTCGCGTCAGGCGCAGGCGGAACGGGAGCGCCAGAGCCGCATCATCCTCGGTACCGCGGAGACGGAGATCGCCGAGAAGTTCGCCCGCGCCTCCGAGCACTACAAGAACAACGCCGTGGCGCTCCACCTGCGGGCGATGAACATGGTCTTCGAGGGACTGAGGCAGAAGGGCTCGATGATCATAGTCCCGTCGACGGCGGTGGAGACGATGGGGCTGGGTGCGCTGGGCGGTCTGACCGCCTTCGGCCAGGCGGGCGCGGCGCCGGAGAGCGCCGACCCGGAGAGCGGCGACCCGGAGAGCGGACAATGATGCCGCGAGTGGATCGGTCGCGTAGGGTCGGAGCCGAAGAACCGCTCGTCGGTTCCCCGGCTCCTCCCGACTCCGTACGGGTGAGACTCGATGGGACGGTCCAGACCAGGCTCGTGAGGAAATGCACATGTCAGGTCATATCATAGTATTCGTTGTCTCGGCATTGCTGTGGCTGGTCGTGGGGATCTTCATCTTTCGCGTCGTCGTCCGACGCGACTACCGGCGCCGCGGCCGACTGTCCCTGTTTTCCAGCTCTCTCGAGCTGCTCATCTACTGCCTCTGGGCGACGCTCGCCTACATCTACCGGCCGCCCGATTGGCCGGCGATCCATGTCGGCTCCGCCCTACGGGTCGTCGGGTGGATCCTATTCGCGGGAGGGATGGTCGTCTGCTTCGGCACGATGATCGTCTTCGGGATGGCGCGCGCGTTCGGCAGGCGCGTCGACGTGCTGAAGCAGTCGGCCCTCTACGGGCTGAGCAGGAACCCACAGACGGTAGCGTTCCTGGTGGCGATGGTCGGGTACCTGATCCTCTGGCCCTCCTGGTTCGGCCTGGGGTCGGTGGCGATACTCGCCGTCATGGCGCACACGATGGTGCTGACGGAGGAGGAGCACCTGCGCGACGTCTACGGTGACGAATACGTGCGGTACTGCGAGCGGGTCCCGCGCTATCTGGGTCCGGCGCGCGTGCCGCTGAAGGATACCGCCTGAATCTATGGGCCGGTCGCGAACCGTATGACCAGGGCTATCGGCTCCTGGTACTCGCTGTCCCACCTGCCCGCTGCGGGGAGCGACCGGCCCGTTGTTGTATGGGCCGCGGAGGCTTAAGATGCGAGCGACCCTCGCGTCGGAAACCGAGATGAACGAGTCTACGCACGACCTCTCGCGGCTGCGCATCGATCGCGACCGGCCGCCGCCCGGCGTCGGTCGCGCGCTGCGCTGGAGCGCGCTGATCGCCGTCGGCGCGGCGGTTCTGGTGATCGTGTTCGTCGTCGTCCTGCGCGGCGTCGGGCGGCCCACGGTCGAGGTCGCGCTCGCGGAGCGGGTCGGCGGCGGCGGCGCATCGACCGGGGTCACCGCCAACGGCTACGTGGTGGCCCGCACCCAGGCCTCCGTCTCCTCGAAGATCACCGGCCGGCTCGAGTACCTCGGGGTCGAGGAGGGCTCGGTCGTCGAGCAGGGCCGGATCATCGCGCGCCTGGAGAGCGCCGACTACGCGGCGGCGCTGGCGCAGCGCGAGGCGGAGCTGGGCACGGCGCGGGCCGGGCTGCTGGAGGCGGAGGCGGAGCGCGACCAGCTGCGCCGCGACGTCGCCCGCTCGCGCGATCTGCGGGCCCGGGGTCTGACCTCCGAGCAGGAGACGGAACAGCTGGAGATGCAGCTGGCCACCGCGGAGGCGCGGGTGAACCGGGTGCGGGCGCAGGTCGAGGCGGCCGCCGCGGCGGTCGGCGTGGCGCGTGCCAATCTGGAGAACACGTACATAAGGGCGCCGTTCAGCGGGACGGTGCTGCGTAAGGATGCCGAGGTGGGCGAGGTGGTGGCGCCGGCGGTGACCGGCGGCGGTCTGACGCGCGGCGCGGTGGTGACGATGGCCGACCTGGAGACGCTCGAGGTCGAGGTCGACGTCAACGAGGCGTATATCGCGCGCGTGCGTAACGGGCAGCCGGTGTCGATCGACCTCGACGCCTACCCCGACACCAGCTTCCGCGGCCGCGTCCGCCAGGTCGTGCCCACGGCCGACCGGCAGCGGGCGACGGTTCAGGTGAAGGTCAGCATCCTGGACAAAGACCCGCGTATCCTGCCCGAGATGGGCGCCACGGTGGAGTTCATGGAGCAGGAAGACGATGCGCAGCCGGCGGCGCCGTCGCGCATCTTCGTGCCCGCCGCCGCGGTGCGCGACGAGTCGGGCCGGCAGATCGTCTGGATAGTGCGTGACGGCCGCGTCGAGCGCCGCGAGGTCGACGCCGGCCCGGTGACCGGCGAGCGGCGCGAGATCCGCAGCGGCGTATCGGCCGGCGAACAGGTCGTGGTGGCGGGCCACGACGGTCTTCAAGATGGGTCGCGGGTCCAGACCGCGCCCCGCTAACGAGAATATGACTATGGCTCTGCTCGAGATACGTGACCTGTCGAAGGTCTATCAACGTGACAGCCAGGCGATCGCGGTCTTCGAGGACATCGACCTCGATATCGATACCGGCGAGTTCCTGGTCCTCATGGGTCCGTCGGGCAGCGGCAAGACCACGCTGCTCAACTTGATCGCCGGACTCGACGAGCCGAGCTCGGGCACGATCACCGTCGGCGGCCTGGAGGTAACGGCGATGTCGCGGCGCCAGCTCGCGGCTTGGCGGTCGAATCACGTCGGCTTCATCTTCCAGCTCTACAACCTGCTGCCGGTGCTCACCGCCTATCAGAACGTCGAGCTGCCGCTGCTGCTCACCCACCTGTCGAAGAAAGAACGGCGCGAACACGTCATGACGGCGCTCGAGGTGGTGGGGCTGTCCGACCGGGCCGACCACTTCCCGCGCCAGTTGTCCGGCGGCCAGGAACAGCGCGTCGCCATCGGTCGCGCAATCGTCAGCGACCCATCGCTGATCCTGGCCGACGAGCCGACCGGCGACCTCGATGCCAAGTCGGCGGACGAGATCCTCACGCTCATGCAGCGGCTCAACCGCGAGTTCAGCAAGACGATCCTGCTGGTGACGCACGACCAGCGGGCCGCCGAGCGCGGCGAAGCGATCATGCACCTCGACAAGGGCGTGTTGACCCGGTGAAGTACGCGGGGCTCGTCTGGGTGAACCTGACCCGCAACAAGCGGCGCACGATCCTCACACTGCTCAGCGTCGCCGCGGCGCTCTTCCTGTTCGTGTCGCTCAGGTCGGTGACCACGACGTTGGACGACGCGCGGCAGGTCGGCAGCGAGTCGCGCATGGCGGTGCGCAACGCCATCTCGATCGTCTTCCCGCTGCCCGAATCGTACCGTAGCTGGCTCGCCACGGTGCCCGGCGTGCGGCGCGTGACCTGGGGCAACTGGTTCCACGGCGTCTACCGGGACCGACGCGACTTCTTCCCCAGCTTCGCCGTCGATGTGGACAGCTATTTCGATGTCTACCCCGAGATGGTGGTCCCCGAAGATCAGGAGCAGGCGTTCATGCGCGAGCGCACCGCAGCGCTGGTCGGCACCGGCCTGATCGAGCGGTTCGGCTGGCGGCTCGGTCAGACGATCAACATGACCAGCCTGATCTACAGTCCCGACCGGGCCTGGCCGTTCACCATCCGCGCGGTCTACACCCCGTTGCCCGGCTGGACCGACGAGGCCTTCTATTTCCACTACGACTACCTGTACGAGATGGTGGACTGGGTGCAGCCCGGCTGGTACATCCTGGAGCTCGAAGACCCGTCGGCCGCCGCGACGGTCGCCGCGACGATCGACGCGCACTACGAGAACTCGCGCTTCGGGACGCGCACCGAGACCGAGCGCGCCTTCCAGGCCGGGCTGGTCTCGATGTACGGGAACGTCGGCCTGCTGATCAACGCCGTCGGCATCGCCGTCTTCTTCGCCATCCTGCTGGTCGCCGCCAACGCGATGATGATGTCGGCGCGCGAGCGGGCCAGCGAGGTCGCCGTGCTCAAGACGTTGGGCTTCAGTGACCGGTTGCTGTTCGGACTCGTGCTCGCCGAGGCCGCGGTCATCACTGTCAGCGGAGGACTGCTGGGTGTCCTGCTGGCCAAGCTCCTGTTCGAGACCACGGGCTTCCAGTTGATGGGGTTGCTCCCGGGCTTCGAGGTCAAGCTGCGCACGGCGGCCCTCGGCATACTAATCGCCGTCGTACTCGGGCTGATCAGCGGCCTGGTGCCCGCCTGGCAGGCGGCGCGGCTGCCGGTGGCGCGGACGTTGCGTCGCGTCGCGTGAGGTGAAGCCGATGAAGTACGCGCGACTCGTCTGGGTGAACCTGACCCGCAACAAGCGGCGCACGATCCTCACGACGCTCAGCGTCGCGGCGGCGCTCTTCCTGTTCGCATCGCTGCGCTCGGTGGTCACGGCGCTGCAGGACGCGGGCGAGTTGGGCAGCGAGACGCGCATGATCACGCGGAACGCGATCTCGCTCGCCTTCCTGCTGCCCGAATCCTACTACAACAGGCTGGTCGAGGTGCCGGGCGTCGAGAGCGTGAGCTGGGCCGCCTGGTTCGGCGGCGTCTACCGCGACCCGCGCGACTGGTTCGCCAGCCTGGCGATCAAAGCCGACAGCTACCTTCCGATGTACCACGAGATCATCGTGCCGGAGGATCAGAAGCAGGCCTTCATGGCGGAGCGCACGGCGGCGCTGGTCGGCAGCGGCCTGATGGAGCGGTTCGGTTGGCGGCTCGGCCAGACGGTGAGCCTGCGCAGCACGATCTTCGCGCCGGACCGGGAGTGGCCGTTCACGATCCGGGCGGTCTACGAGCCGTCGGAACCTGCCTTCGGCGACGAGTGGTTCTTCTTTCACTGGGAGTATCTGTACGAGAACACGGGCGGCCGGATGGAGCCGGGCTGGTACGTCCTGCAGATCGAGGACCCGGCACTCGCCGCTTCCGTAGCTCGGGCGGTAGACGAGCAGTTCGAGAGCTCGCGCGCCCGGACGAAGACCGAGACCGAGCGCGCCTTCCAGACCAACTTCCTGACCATGTGGGGCAACATCGGGTTGCTGATCGACGTGATCGGCATGGCGGTCTTCTTCGCCATACTGCTGGTGGCGGCCAACGCGATGATGATGGCGGCGCGCGAACGGATGGGCGAAGTGGCGGTGCTGAAGACGCTGGGCTTCGGCGACCGGCTGCTGTTCAGCTTGGTCTTGATCGAGGCCGCGGCGATCACGGTGAGCGGCGGCTTGCTGGGTGTGCTCGGTGCCAAGCTCTTCTTCGACGGCACCGAGTTTCAGGGCGCCGGCTTCCTGCCCGGCTTCGAGGTCAAGTGGGTGACGATGGCGATCGGCATGGCGATCGCGGTGCTGCTCGGACTCGTCGCCGGCCTGCTGCCCGCCTGGCAGGCGGTGCGCCTGCCGGTGGCGGGGACGCTGCGGCGCGTGGCTTGAGGAGAGGATGATGAAGATCCCGCTCATCTACAATATACGAAGTGTCAGGCAGCGGCCCGTCTCGACGCTGACCACCGCGCTGGGGATGGCGCTCGTCGTCCTCGTCTTCATCGCCATGCTGGCGCTGTCCCGCGGGTTCCGCGCCGCGCTCACCGGGACCGGCTCGCGGGAGAACGTCCTGGTGGTCCGGACGGGGGCGGACAGCGAGCTGGTGAGCGGGATCAGCCGGGAGACCGCGCAGATACTGGCGGGCATGCCGTTCATCGCGGACGGCCCGAGCGGCCGGCCGCTGGTGAGTCCCGAGGTCTACGTGCTGGTCAGCCTCGACCGTCCCGGGGGTGGTGAGGCGCTGGTCGTGGCCCGGGGGATCAACCCCGAGGCGTTCGAGGTACGCCGGAACATCGAGATCATCGCCGGCCGCATGATCAACCCCGGCAGCTCGGAGATCGTGGTCGGTAAGAGCATCGTCGGTCGCTTCGCCGATACACAGATCGGTGATGCACTGAGCTTCGGGAACCGCGACTGGACCGTGGTCGGTCACTTCGCCGCCGGCGGCTCGGCCTTCGAGTCGGAGATCTGGGGCGAGAACGAGCAGTTCATGCCGGCGTTCCGCGGCGAAGTCTTCCAGTCGGTGACTTTCCGAATGCGCGATCCGGCCGCCTTCGAGTCGGTCAGGCAGGCGCTGGCCGACGACCCGCGGCTGCAGGTGGATGCGCATCGCGAGCACGACTTCTACGCCGACCAGTCGTACCTGCTGACCCAGATCCTCAACTTCGCCGCCGTCTTCATCGCCGGGATCATGGCGATCGGCGCCGTGTTCGGCGCCGTCAACACCATGTACGCCGCGGTCGGCGCCCGGGCGCCGGAGATCGCCGTGCTCCTCACACTCGGCTTCCGGCCCGTCAGCGTCCTCTCGTCCTTCCTCTTCGAGGCGCTGGTCATCGCCTTCATCGGCGGCGTGCTGGGTTGCCTGTTCGCGCTGCCGCTGAACGGGATCGTTACCAGCACGACGAACTGGGTCTCGATGAGCGAGGTCGCGTTCGCCTTCCGCGTCACACCCGACCTGCTGCTCCTCGGTCTGGTCTTCGCTCTGCTGATGGGGCTGATCGGCGGCTTCTTCCCGGCGCGCCGTGCCGCGCGCCAGCCGATCGTCCAGGTGGCCAGGCAGGCCTGACTGCTCAGTAGCCGACCAACGTTACGCTGCCGTTAGTGCTCGCCAATTGTATGATACCCAGGCCGTCGCCCAGCTGGCCGCTGATCGCGTTGCTGGTCTGGTACTCGGTCGACACCGTCAGGTTCTGCACGCTGACCGTGCCGTTCCCGGCGGTGGCGAGTAGCTCGGCCGACGTATCCTCGGGGATGGCGACGTCGATATCGCCGTTGCCGGTGCTGACGAACAGGGTACCGAACAGCGGAAGGAACACGCGGGCGGCGACCGAGCCGTTGGCAATCTGCACGGTCGCCGACCCGAAGCTATCGTTCAGCTTGATCATCCCGCTGCCGTTCTGAATGTACAGGTCGCCGCCGATTCCGTTCATCGTGATGTCGCCGCTGACGTTGCGGACGAAGACGAACATGAACTGCGGCACCTCGATCTCGTAGTGGGCGACGTAGTCGCGGGTATCGAGCCCCGAAGGCTGAGCGGTCGTGACGATCAGCTCGCTCGTCCTCTGGTCGACGTCCACCCAGAACTCCGAGAGCCCCGCCGCCGCCTCATCGGCATTGTCGGCGGTGACCTCGAGGCTGGCGCGAATGCGGATGGAATCGCTGCCGGCGACGGCGGTCACGGTCACGTTCCCGCTCTTGCCGAACAGCCGCAGGCGGCTGGTCGAGGCGCGGTCGGTGTCGTACTCGAAGGTCTGCCGGGCGGTGGCCGGACCGTCCCCGCTGCCGAGGATGTCGGCGAAGCAGCCGGCGCCCGCGGCGGCGGCGAGCGCAAGTAACGTTGCTACGAGGCCGAGTCGGACTCGGCGTCGGACCCTATCTGCCACGCGTGCCGCTCCTCCTGCAGAGAACCTGCTGTACTTACCTCGCTAAGCTCAATAACGTGATCGGCGGCCTAGCGGTTTCATGACCCGCTGACGGCGATGGTGCCGGCGCCGGGCCGCAGAGCGGTGCCGCGAGGGTCGCCGGCCGTGCCCCGACGACGGATCCGTGGGCCACGTCTCACGTCCCGATCATGGCTATGATGCCGTTGCCGACGGCCAGAGAGATCGTGCCCTGTCCGGCACCGAGCGTGCCGGTGACGGTGGGCGGCCACACACCCGGCGGACTGTATTCCAGGTCCTGCACGTCGAGGTTGCTGAAGTTGTGGCCGCAGCAGGCGATCTCGAAGTAGATCTCGGCCGAGGTATCGGTGGGGATCTCCAGCGTGATATCGCCGTCCGCGACGGCCATGTCCGCGACACCGTCCAGCGGCAGGGTCAGCTCGGCGTCGACATCCCCGTTGACTAGCTGGATCGACACGTTCCCCTCGATCTCGTCGAGGTTGATCGCCGCGTTGACGCTGGTGATCTCGACGCTACTCTTGACGAACTCCACGATGATGTCGCCGTTCTCGTTGACCATGGCGACCTCGAGGTCGTCGGGCAGCCTGATCTCATACTCGACCGCGTAGGCTCTGCCGTCCTGCTCCGGTTGATCGGTGTGGACGTGGAACTCCTCCACTCCTTCGTCGATCACGACCGCGAGATTGTCCAGTGCGGCGTCGGCGTCGGCTTGGCTGTTCGACCAGACTAGCTTCGTCCCCTCAACGGTCATCGTCGTGGCGTCCACGACGCCGGTGACCCTGATGGTGCCGTTGATCGCATCCAGCCGCAGGCGCACCTGGTCCACCACAGCCACGGTGTACGAGAACTGCGCCTCGGCCATGAAGTCGGTTACGGCGGTCGAGCCCGGGTCGCAGGCGGTCGATGACAGGACGGCCGCGACGAGTATCGCCGCCAGGCTCGCCGGCTTCGGTCTGAGTATCGCGTGCGGCATGGTCATGCTCCTTACGGCAACTAAGCCGTCGATATTGTCGGGGTCGCAGGTTACATAAACTAGCCGCACAACGACCCCGAATAAAGACCGCGCGACCCGGGTATACATCTACGGAAGTCACATCATTCCCGCGGAGGTAGGATCATGCTCGGCGTACGTAAAGTGTGCTGCCCGGCATGGGTGCCGTGGTGCGCACAGCTGGTGATCGTTCCCGTCTGGTCGTGGCTGACCTACGGCGCGCTGTTCGGGGGCGGCGGCCGCGCCGGACTCGGCGTGACCGACTGGGCTCTGGTCAGCTTCGTCCTGATTGGCGTCTCCCTCTTTCTCTTCCTGGCCGGCTACCGCAAGCTGCCCGGTCCCGTCGCCGAGGACGTTCAGGGCGGCGACAATTAGGGCTCCAACACGCTAACGCTTTCACAGCGCGGCGGGCCCCCCGCGCCTCTGCGTGCGGTCACCCGCCGCGGCACGCATCTTGACCCCTCGAACGGTGCGGTTCACCTGAAGCGGGGAGGAAGGATGCGCTCTGGACGTCCGCTGACTCGTCGCCCGGCCTGGCGCCTCACACCGCTGGCCGTCTGTGCCGTCGCCGCCTTCGCCTGTGGCGAAGACGGCGACGAGCTTTTCGGTCCCGACCCCGACCTCGTGGCCGAGTGCGCGAGCCCCGCCGGCGCCTGGATCTGGTGTGACGACTTCGAGGCTGACCGCCTCGACTCATACTTCGAGTACGCCAACCCGGGCGGCGACGGATTCCTGCGGGCCGACGGCGCCGGCGTTGTCGGCTCGTACGGGATGCGCGTCCGCTTCGCCGCCGAGCAAGTCTCCGCCGGCAGCCTGCACCTCGCCTTCGGGCGGACCCCCGGCGCCTACTTCCGACCGGTAGACGATGGCACCGCCGACTACCGCGAGATCTTCTGGCGCATGTACCTGAGGCACCAGGCGGGCTGGACCGGCGGCGGCGGCGACAAGCTGTCCCGGGCCATCGTGTTCGCCGGCGACGACTGGTCGGAGGCGGCGATCGCGCACGTCTGGAGCGGCAACTCGTCGCGCGACGGTACGAACGAGAGCCGCTACTACCTGCTGCTCGACCCGGCCTCGGGTACGGACGAGGCGGGTAACCTGCAGACGACCGGCTACAACGACTTCGACAACCTGCGCTGGCTGGGGATCGAGCAGGGCGCCACACCGCTCTTCGACGCGGATCACGTCGGCCGCTGGTACTGCGTCGAGGCGCACGTGCGGCTGAACGACGCCGCTTCGTCGAACGGGGTCTTCGAGCTCTGGATCGACGACGCCCTTGAGGCGCGGGCCGCCGGCCTGAACTGGCTGGGCGCGTACGACGCTTACGGCATCAACGCGATCTTCTTCGAGAACTACTGGAACTCAGGCTCGCCGGTCGCACAGGAGCGCTACTTCGACAACATAGTCGTGAGCACGGAACGGATCGGTTGTCGGTAGATGGCCTGTCGCCGGTGGTTCGATAGCCGGTGGCCGGTGGTTCGGTAGTCGGTGGCCCGGTAAGTCCGAACAACAGAATTCACAAATTGCAGCAACCGACTAGCGCCCACCGACCTACCGACTACCGACCAGAGGCCGCCTAGGTCTGTGAGACAGGCTACGGGGATGCCCCCCGGTCGGCGCGGCAGTTTCTTTCCCCGCCCGCTACTTTTTGCTCACCGCGGGCGCCGGGCGCGCCGCACCGCCATTTGTTCCTGGGCAAAGCTTGCGCAGCGGGGCGTTGGGGCCTTAAATTGATTCACGACAGATCCCGCCACACATCGGGCCCAAGGCCCGCGTGGCGGCTTTTTGTTGGCTGACCTCCCACTGACCTCCCCCCGGTCACCCAGGAGTCCGGCGCGTCACCCGTGCCGGGTGGGTAATCCGACTTGATACAGAAGAGCGAAGCGTTCGGCATCGGGGTGCTCGACGAGCGTATAGGCGGGCCTGTGAAGGGCGGTCTGCACGCGGTGATCGGCGGCCCCGGGACGGGGAAGACGGTGGCGGCGCTCCAGTTCCTGCTCGAGGGGATCCGGGGCGGCGGCAGGGTGGCGATGCTGACGCAGGCGCGTCCGGCGGACGTGATCGACCTGGCGCACTCGATCGGGATCGACCTGAGCGGGCACCTGCGGTCGGGCCGCTGGCTGCTGCTGGGCTACCAGTCGGGCTTCCGCGAGCGGTATCGGCGGAGCATCGAGCCGCAGGAGGTGTTCGAGGAGCTGGCGTCGTTCGTCAGGGAGGAGGGCGTGCCGGAACGGCTGGCGATCGACACCTGCGGTCCGCTGGTCACGGCGCGCGAGTCGGGCAACGGTGCGGAGATGCTAGTCGATCTGCTGGGCGAGTTGCAGACGATGGTGATGCTCACGTTCGCCGCGGAGCATCCGGGCGCCCTCGATTCGAGCTTCGATTTCATCTCGCAGCGCGCCTCGCTGATCCTGCACTTCACGCTGAGTCCCGAGGGTCGGCGCGAGATCGTGGTGCGCAAGACGGTGGGCCCGTCGCAGTCGGCGGGTCCGATAACGTTCGACATCAGGGAGGGCCTGGGAATGGTCCCGCCTGACATGGTGCGGCAGAAACGTCGCAGTGATGTGACGCCGGAAGTGCGACGCCGGGTCCTGCTACTCGACATCACCGGCGAGCTACCGGAGGAGCTGCGGCTCTGGTTGGAGGGCACGTTCGAGCTGGTCCACACCACGGATGCCGTGGACGCGTTCCCCGAGCTGGCGCAGCGCGACTTCGGGCTGGTCGTCGTACACGTCGATCGCCGAACGGTGAAGCGCGGCCTACACGTGATGCATCAGCTGCGCCGCGCCGCGGGCCGGCCACCGATCCTGCTCATGTCGCGCGTCGTCGTCCGGGCGAGCGACCGGGCGATCGCGCTGCGCTCGGGTGCGGACGACTTCGTCTCCGGCGGTCTCAACCCCGAGGAGCTGGCGTCGCGGATGGAGGCGCTGCTGCGCCGCGGCCGTACCGAGGTGGAGTCGCGGCCGGAGGACGTGGAGCCGGTCACGGCCACGGCGCCCGCAGCCGCGGCTCGGCGGGCGGTGAGTGACGACTCGCAGGAAGTGCGTGACACGGTCCGCACGCAGCTCAAGGCGCCCGGCGCACCGATCTTCTCGCTCGTCATCCTGAAGCCGGCGAACGGGCGCGGCCTGCACGCGCTCGCCACGCACGTCGCCGAGCAGATGCGTCAGGACAGCGGTGATCGGATGTGCGTGAACGGCCAGCAGGTCGAGGTCTACTTGCACGGCGCGATGTCGAGTCACGCCGAGAAGTTCCTGAAACGCGTAATGATCGATCCGTTCAACGAAGTTGATGCGGAAGTATACACGTCGCCCACCGATCGTGAGCGACTCTTGAAAGTGATGAGACAGTAGGTAGGATGGCTGAAATCCCCCGCTGGTCCTACTGGGGACGGTTCGCGACGCTGGCGACCGCGTCGCTCTGTCTGCTCTTCTTCTTCGTCTTCGGGTTCCTACCGCAGCGGTTCCTGCTGGAGCTCGACTTCTCGGAGAGCGGTTTCGCCTACCCGGTGATCCGGCCACCGCACCCGCTTCCGCCACCACCGCCGCCCGCCGCAGTCCGCCGACCGATCCCGCGCGGGCCGGCCGAGCGGTTCTGGGCCGAGTACGTGCCGCTCGCCCGCAGTGGCGAACACGCCGCGGCGCTCGAGCTGGTGAACCATTACCTCGAACGGTATCCGAATGACGTGGGTGCGCGGCTCGAGTACGCGCGCGAGCTGTGGCGGGCGGGCCGGCTGCGCGATGCGATCGTCGCGTATCGCGAGGCGCTGGTGCTGGGCGCCGAGCCCGGCGTGCGGCTCGAGCTGGCGCGGCTCTACTCGGTGGCCGGCGAGTGGGACGGCGCGCTGGCGATCTACGAGGAGCTCGCGGCGGAATCGCCGTGCGACCCGGAGCTGCTGCGCGAGTTCGCCGAAGTCGCGACCTGGGCCGAGCGTTACGAGCGCGCCGAGGCCGTGTACACGCGGCTCGTCAAGCTGGCGCCCGGGGACCCGGAGCTCCGCCTGCAGTGGGCACGGGTCCTCTACTGGTCCGAGCGACCGGAACGCGCACTAGAAGTGTTGGCTCACCTCCCCCCTGATTATCGGAGCGCCAGCGTCGACTCGCTGCGCGCCGCGATCGCCGTCGCTCTGCCTCCCCCCGACGCGGAGCCGAGCTTGTGGGAGCTCGCGCGCGGACTGGCGATGGCGGGCGCGGCCGACTCGGCACTGGCGCTCTATCGCGTGGTCCTGTCGGAGGACCCCGGTGCCGACTCGACCCTGCTCGAGATGGCGAACGTCTTCGAGTACCGGTCGAACGAACCGGACAGCGCGATCGCTTACCTGCGCGCCTATCTGGGCCGCCGGCCGGGCGATCGCGGCGAGCAGATGAGACTGGCGCGCCTGCTGGCCTGGAACGGCCGGCTGGCCGAGGCGGAAGCGGAGACGGAAGCGCTGGTCGCGGCGCGACCGGATGACGCGGAGGCATGGGCACTATTGGGCGAGCTGCGCCGCTGGAGTGGGGATCGTGTGGGGGCGGCGCAGGCCTATCAGCAGTCGCTCGACCTCGCCCCGGAAGAGGTCACGGCTGTTGAAGGTCTCGCCGCCCTCAATGCTCAGCTCGACGCGGAACTGGCGCGTCAGGGCACGATCGGGCCGGCGGGTGGCCTCGACTACTTCGCCGACTCCGACGACTTCTCCGTCGCCGGCTGGCGCGGCGCCTGGAGGAGCGGGTCGCCGCGGATCCGCACCGGCGTGGAGCTGGCGTTCGAGAGACTCGCAGGTTACGAGCCGGCGGGCGGGCGGGCCGACCTGATGGCCGTCGACACGCGGGCGACGGCCGAGCGCTGGTGGCTGCAGGGTCGGCTGCGGACGACGGCCGGGCTGGGCGTCTGGGCCGCGGGCGCCGGCGCCGACTTCGAACCGGTCGCCGAGCTGGCCGTCGTGGCGCCCGACCTGGGCGGCGCCGCGGTCCGCTTCGAGTACCGTCACGAGCCGGCGTTCAGGGAGACGGCGACGCTGCAGGCGACGCTGGCCGGCCTGCGCGCCGACGTGGCGAGCCTCGGCTATTACCGCTCGATCGCCGAGCGAATCGATCTGTCGATGGCGGCGCGACTTGCGTGGCTCTCGGGGCAGGGCGAAGCCAACCTGCGAGGCGACGCCGCCATCGCCTTTTTCTACCGGCCCGACGATCGCTGGACGCTGGGCTACGAGAGCCGCGCCCTGAGCTTCCGCGATCCGGCGCCCGTCCCGGGGCTGCGGCTCTACTGGGACCCCGAGTGGTCGTGGACGAACTCGGCGGTCCTGGGCTTCGCCGGCGAGCTGGGGCCGGGCTTCGAGCTCGAGGCGCGGGCGGTCCCCGGCATCGCCTGGCTGCACGAGCGGGATCGCGAGGCGGCCGCGGTCTTCGAGTTGAGCGCGTCGCTGGACGTGGCGCGCCGGCTCGGCGATTGGACGGTCGCTATGAACGCGGGATACGGGCAGAGTCGATTGGATGGTTACCGGGTTTTCCGGTTCGGCGTCGATTTGAGTCGTGGATTCTGACGATGGCGATGGGGATGGCGATGGGGATGGCGATGGAGATGGAGATGGAGATGGAGATGGAGAGGGCTATAGCGTGAGGAGGAAGAGGCCCTTCTTGCTCGCGCTCGCTGCTGCGATGGTGGCCGCCATCGGCGCGCTGCTGCTGGTCTGGGCGGCGCGGGCCCCGCTCGAGGTCCAGTCGTTCATCGTGCGGGTCTCCGTCGTGACGCTGGTCCTCTTCCTCATCATCCTGGTCGGCCGCTACTTCACGCTGCTCTGGTTCGGCTACCTACACCATCTCGAGTCGGGCGGTGAGGTGAAGAAGAACGGCATCGAGTATCCGCCGGTCTCGCTGATCGTGCCGGCCTACAACGAGGGGAAGGTCATCGAGTCGGCGCTCGAGAGCCTGCTGCAGCTCGATTACCCGCACTACGAGATCATCGTCGTCGACGACGGCTCGACCGACGACACGCTGGCCAACGCATCGAGCATGGCCGGCGAGTACGGGCACTGCCGGATCCGCGTGACGACGAAGAAGAACGGCGGCAAGGCGAGCGCGCTCAACTCGGGTCTGGCGATGGCGGAGCACCCGATCGTGCTCTGCATGGACGCCGACTCGCGGCTCGAGCCGCAGACGATCAAGTCGGCGGTCGTCCACTTCCACGACCCGTCGGTCGGTGCGGTGGCCGGCAACGTCAAGGTCGTGAACCGCCGCAACCTGTGGACGCGACTGCAGGCGCTCGAGTACATCGAGGGGCTCAACATGGCGCGCCGCGCCCAGGGTTTCCTGGCCGCTGTGAACATCGTGCCGGGCCCGATCGGGCTGTTCCGGCGCGATGTGCTGGTGGGTGTCGGCGGCTACGACCGCGATACCTTCGCCGAGGACGCCGACATAACGGTCAAGATATTGACCAGGGGCTGGAAGATCCGTTACGAGCCGCGCGCCGTCGCCTGGACCGAGGCGCCGGAGCGTCTGGTCGACCTGATCCAGCAGCGCTACCGCTGGACGCGCGGCATCCTGCAGGCGCTGGGCAAACACCGCCGCACGCTCGCGCTGCCGTTGCCCGACCTTCCGCTCTGGCTCTCGCTGATCCAGATGGGGTTCGAGGCGACGGTCTGGCCGATCATGAACGTTTACGGCCATCTGTTCTTCGCGTACGTCGCGGTCGCCTTCGGGATGAGCGAGATGCTGCTCGCCTGGTGGACGCTGCTGACGCTGCTCGACCTGGTGGCGGCGCTGGCGGCTGTCGGCATGGAGGAGGAGCAGCTGTCGCTGGTGCCGTACGCGCTGATCTACCGGTTCTTCTTCATTCTGTTGATCGATGTGGTGAAGCTGTGTTCGACGCTGGAAGAAGCGCTCAACATGCGGATGACGTGGGGTAAGCTGGAGAGGGTGGGGAGAATATGAGCATAATACAGATAATGGTGACGATCATCATCGTGACGATCCTCGTCACGGTGATCCTCGGTGTGGCGTCGTACGCGGCCTACTGGCTGCGACGCGGCAGGCGACCGGTCGAGCCACAGGAGATCGATACGGCGCCCCGGTTCTTCTATCGCTACATGCCTAACGGCGACGAGGAGGCCGCCGACGCGGAGGATGAAGCTGGCCCGATGCGGATCGACAGCCCGGTCCCGCAGCGTCGGCCGCGCCCGCCGAGCTTCGCGCCGGTGACGGATATGGGTAATGGTGGCACCGGTCGTTGAGCCGCCGCGCCGGCGCACGCCCTGGACCTGGGGGGCGGCGATCCTGTTGCTCGGCGCGCTGGTCGCCGGGCTGGTGGGCGGCGCGGTTTTGCTCTGGCGCTACGTAGACGTCGACTCGCTGATCGAGGCGGCCAGCGACGAGGCGCCGCCGCCGGTCGAGGAGCTGGTCGCCGAGGTCCGACTGCCCGAGCTACCTGCGACAGCCGAGTGGACCGCTCATATATATATGTCGCAGCGCTCGGCGGCTTTCTTCCCCGACCCGAACTACTATCCCGCCCTCATCGACCGCTGGGAGTCGATCCTCGCCGGCCTCGGCGCCGACGTCGGGCTGGTGAGCGGCGCCCCGAGCATCGAGGCGCTGCCGGCGGCCGAGCTCCTGGTCATCCCGGCGGGGGTCTGTCTCGACCAGGGCGAGCGTGACGCGATCCGCCGTCGTGTCGATGACGGCGGCCCGCTGCTAGTGACCTGGGCGCTGGGCGCCCGGGATGAGAACTGCGATTGGGTGGGCTTCGAGTACCTGCGGGACCTGGTCGGCGCGGAGACGGCCGGGACCCTGGAGGGCGAGCCTCCCACATATATAGTCGTCCCGCACGGCAGCGTGGTCGCGGCCGGACTACCTCCTGGTTCTCGCCTGGAACTCAGAACCGAGCCGTGGATCACGCTGCGTGCGGGCGCATCGAACGCATTCTGGTCGGATTGGGCGCTGAACCCCCTATCAGCGCCCGAGGGTGGTGTGGGTAGCGGGGCGATAACCCACACCACCCTGTCCGGCGCACGCATCGCGTGGTTCGGCTACCGGCTCGATGTCGCCGCCGCTCCCCGCGACCAGCGGCTGCTCGAGCGGCTGGCCCAGAACGCCGCGCTCTGGGCCGCCGGCCACGTGCTGGCCGAGGTCGACCCGTGGCCCGCCGGCCACCGGGCCGCCATGGCCATTACCCAGGATGTCGAGCACAGCTTCAGCAACAGCCGTCGGCTCGCTGAAGGTCTGAGCGAGCTCGGCGTTCCGCTGACCTTTTTCGTGGTTACTCAGCTCGCCCGTGAGCACCCGGAGCTGGCCGGGGTGTTGGCAGCCGCCGGCGAGCTGGGTAGCCACAGCGTCGATCACCGCCAGATAGCCGGCCGCGCCTGGGGCGCCCAGCTGGCGAGTATCAACCGGGCGCGCGCCGACCTGGCCGAGTGGTCCGGCGAGCTACCGCTCGGCTTCCGGCCGCCGCGCGAGCTGTTCGATTCGTTGACCCTGGAAGCGTGGCAGCGGAGTGGCGGCCTCTATCTCGCCGCGTCGAACGGCGCGCGTAGCGCGGTCCCCGGGATCTTCCAGCTGCGATCGGGTCGGGTCGTGGTGCTACCCCGCGTAGTCGACGACGACTACACCATCATCATTTCCCGTGGCCAGACCCGGCCCGACTCGCTGCGTGCCGCCTTCGTCGCCAGTCTCGAGAAGATGCGTGGCCTGGGCGGCCTGAACCTGGTGACCCTCCACTCCCAGCTCATCGACTCGCGGCGCGAGATCGAGGCGGTCGCCTCCGCCGTCGAGGCCGCCCGGGACGCCGGCGACGTCTGGCTCGCCCGAACCGGCGAGATCGCCGAGTGGTGGCTCGCGCGCTCGGACCTCGAGCTAACGGTACGCGAGCGCGACGATCGCAGCGCTATCCTCTACGTGCGCAACAATGGAGCGTCAGCCGTCGAGTCGGTCTGGCTGCACGTCTACCTGCCGGAAGAACCCGCGACCTTCGCGGCGCCGGAGCTGGGCGACACTGTATTGGAGTCGCATTACGGGGCTGGCGGATTGCGCGTGCGGTTGCCTACCGTCCGACCCGGCGAGTCGCTGGAGATCCTACTCCCGCGGCGCCGGGCCTGATTCGCGCTTCTGGCCGTATTCCTCCACCAGTCGACTGAAACGCGGGCGATCGTGCAGCGGCCGCCAGACTGGGTCTAGGGTGAGCCAGTGTGTGGACAACCACCCCGGGATCGCCAGCAGCGTCTCGATCTGATCGAGTGCCGCGTCGTGCTCACCGAGCATCACGTAGACCCGGGCCAGGTCGGTGACGGGGTCGGTGCCGTAGAAGGCGTCGCGCGATACCGGAAGCAGCTCGGCGGCCAGCGAGGCTTCCCGAATCGCTTCCTCTGCCATCCCCAGGCCGGCATAGGCGAGAGCGAGCTGCGAGTGGAGGACATCGAGCTCAGCCGCGTTGCGCACTCTCGGCTCCAGGACCCGTCGTGCCGAGTCGCAGTAGGCGCGCGCCCGTTGCAGGTCGGCATCCTGCGTGAACAGATCGGCCTTGGTGAGATAGTATGCGGGCGTGTCGGCGCCGAAGTCGGCCGCGGTCTGCTCGCGGATGACGTCGGCGTAGTCGTCGTGCAGCGTCCTGAACAGCGCCCTAGTGAAGAAGGCGGCGGAGAAGTCGGACAGCAACACGCTTTGCGAAATCTTGCCTTCCGCGGCCTGCATCGCTCGACGCGCCGACTCGACGTCGCCGTTCCAGCTCAGATGCACGACCGCCTTCCAGACGTACGGGGTCGCCCAATCGGGGGCGAGCGATATGGCCCGCTCGAAGTACGGTTCCGCCGCCGCGTGATCGCGGGTGAGCGCGTAAGTGAAGCCCACCTCCAGCGCCTTGGTGGCGGAGCGTGGGTCGAACTCCAGCGCTGCCTCGAAGTTCGATAGCGCCGACTCCCACTCGCCCTGCCGTCTCTGCACCGCTGCGATCGCCTGGATCAGGTCGCTGTTGTTCGGCTGATGCTCGCGCGCGGCGGCGAACTCGGCCAGCGCGCGGTCGTATTCCTGGAGGCCCCAGTAGTAGTAGTAGCCGGCGGCCAGGTGGGCCTCCGCCAGATCGGGCGCCAGCTGCAGCGCCCGGTCGGCGGCCTGACGCGCCGGGACGAGATAGTCGCCGCTCACGTCGTGATGGAAGAAGTGAAGCGCCGAATAGACTCTCGAGAGCTTGGCGTGGGCGAGTGCGAATCCGGGATCGAGCGCCACGGCGCGCTCGTACGTCTCGGCGGCTACCCGCAGCGCTTCCTCCGCATAGCCGCGGTTGAAGTTGTTGTTGCCGCGGATATAGAAGTCGTATGCCTCGAGTACGTCGGTCGGCCGAGCTTCGATCCGGTCCCGCTCCCCGGGTGAGAGCTCGGCCCTGAGCGCCGCGGCGATCCGCTCGGCGATGTGGCTCTGGATCGAGAAGATCGTCTCGACGCTCAACACCGTGTCGAACTGCTCGGCCCAGAGGTGCTCGTCGGTCGCGGCATCGATGAGCTGCACGTTGATTCGTACTCGGTGGCCCGCTCGTTGTACACCGCCCTCGAGTATCGCGGAGACGCCGAGTTCCTCGGCGATCTCACGGATGTTCCGCCTGGTGTCCAGGTACTCCATCACCGAGGTACGCGATGTGACCTTGAGGTCGCTGATCCTCGACAGGTGGGTCAGGACGTCGTCGTGTATCCCATAGGTGAAGGGCTCATTCTCGCTCGTGCCGCTCAGGTTCTCGAACGGCAGCACGGCGATCGACTTCCGGTTCGCGAGCACGTCGATGTCGCCTCCGTCGCGAACCACCAGATACCAGCCGGTGGCGATGACCCCCCAGATCGCGGCGACGCTCAAGAAGACCAGAGCCGCAACCCGCAGGTTCAGCAGATGGTGCCGCGCTGCCGGTTCGGCGCCGGCTCCTCGCTCGTCCGGCCGCGGCTCTGCCGTTTCTGGTGCCCGCTCGACCTGGGCGTCGCGAGGCGCGGGCGCCTCGCGGACGAAGGCCGTAGCCAACACGAAGGGCAGGCCGATGATGAAGAGGACGACGGCAAAACCGGGGAACCAGCCGGGCAGCTCCAGGCCTTCGGTGAGGCTCTGTACTATCTCGTAGGCGATCCAGGCGCCGCCCGCATAGATGAGCAGGACCTGCCAGAGCGAGCGGCGGTGGATCTCGACGATTAGCCGCCTGAGGCGTGACATGTCAGTAAGATGACACCTTCGGCAACGCGCATCAATCTCCGAGAATTCGTGAGCTGCTTGGGGTTCCCCGGTCTGAAACTGTGCCTTTCGTACCCTCGTATCGCTATCTAGAATCCCACACACTCAGATCAACCGCATCAAACGGGAGAACGTCATGGCCAGGCTGTGGACGCTGTTGATTGTGGGCTTGGTGGGCTGCCAGGCCCTGCAGGATCGTCAGGCAGTCGACGCGCATATAGCGGCGATCGAGAACGAGCTCGAGCCGCGCCTCGTGGTCCGCGGCGAGCCGATGGAGACCGCGACGCTGGCGGAGCGGATGCAGGCGCTGGGCGTGCCCGGCGTCAGCATCGCGGTCATGAACAACGGCGCGATCGAGTGGGCCCGGGGCTACGGGCTGGCCGACGTCGAGAGCGGGAGACCGGTCACACCGACGACGCTCTTCCAGGCGGCTTCGATCAGCAAGCCGGTGGCGGCGACGGCGGCGCTCAAGTTCGTGCAGGACGGCCTCATCGATCTCGACGAGGATGTGAACGGCAAGCTCGTGACTTGGAAGGTGCCGGAGAACGAGTTCACCGAGGCGCAGCCGGTGACGCTGCGCGGCCTGGTCACTCATACGGCCGGCATGACCGTGCACGGCTTCCCGGGCTACGCGCGTGATGAAGAGGTGCCGGCGACGATCGGCGTGCTGGACGGGGAAGGGAACACCCCTCCCATTCGCGTCGATATACAGCCGCGCACCCGGTATCGCTACTCGGGCGGCGGCTACACGGTGATGCAGCATCTGCTGACCGACGTGGCCGGCAAGCCGTTCCCCGAGATCATGCGGGAGACGGTGCTCGAGCCGTTCGGGATGAGCGAGAGCACCTACGAGCAGCCGCTACCGGAGGCGCGCTGGGAGCAGGCGGCCACGGGTTACCGGTCCAAGGTGGACCCCCGGTCGGACGGGGAAGAGGTCGAAGGTAAATGGCACATCTACCCGGAGATGGCGGCGGCAGGGCTGTGGACCACGCCCAGCGACCTGGCCCGCTTCGCCATCGCGATCCAGGAGGCCTACAACGGCGAGTCGGAGGCGGTGCTGTCGGCGGAGATGGCCCGGCGGATGCTGACGCCCGACATGGAGGGCCACGGGCTGGGTCCGGCGATCCAGGGAGGCGGCGCCCGCTTCGGGCACGGCGGCTCGAACGAGGGGTTCCGCTGTACCTTCACGGCGTTCATCGAGGACGGCAGCGGCGCGGTCATCATGACCAACTCGGACACCGGCGGTGCCCTGACCGGGGAGATCTTGCTGAATATCGCGCTCGAGTACGGCTGGCCGGGCTTCGAGCAGGATGAGCGGACCGTCGCGGAGCTGGAGCCTGCGGTCTACGAGGAGCTGGCCGGCCGCTACAACATCCCGGGCGCCGGCATTGTGACCATCGAGTACGTCGACGGCCGGCTGTGGGCGGAGGCGGACTTCGTCCCACGCGCGGAGCTGTTACCCGAGTCCGAGACGGTGTTCTTCGCGCGTGACGATGGCCAGCGCCTGACCTTCGTCAAGGAAGATGGCCGGGTCGTGGCGTTCGTGGTGCAGGGAACGCGGGCCGCAAAGATCGAGTAGAGGGGCACGCTTGCTGAACGAGCCGGGCGACGCGCCGTGTGCTGTGTGGCCCGACTTCACCGGCTACCGGTTACTGCCCACCGGCTACCGGCTACCGCCCTACTGGTTCCTGACGACGAACTCGACCCGGCGGTTCATCGCCATGCCGTCCGGCGTCTCGTTCGACGCAATCGGCCGCGACTCGCCGTAGCCGCGCACGGTGAACCTGGCGCGCTCCAGACCGGGATAGGTGGCGGTCAGGTACTGGAAGACGCTGCGGGCGCGCCGCTCGCTGAGCTGCAGGTTGTAGCCGGCGGAGCCGCTGGCGTCGGTGTGGCCCTGGATCTCGACCTGCGCGTCGGGCCGGTCGAGCAGCGCCTGGCCGACCTCGTCGAGGACGCGGCGCGAGGCGGGTAACAGCTCGGCGCTGTTGGTGCGGAAGTAGATCGACGAGAGGACGAGGCGCCCGGTCTCGATGCCGGCCTGGATGCGGGTGCAGCCGACCTCGTCGACCTCGCGGTCGGCCGGCGTGTTGGGGCAGCGGTCGAGCCCGTCGGGCACGCCGTCGGCGTCGCTATCGATGGGGCAGCCGCTCTCGTCGACCCGGACGCCGGCCGGGGTGTTGGGGCAGCGGTCGAGCCCATCGGGCACGCCGTCGCCGTCGGGGTCGAGCGGGCAGCCGAACTCGTCGACCGGGACGCCGCCGGGCGTGTTGCCGCAGCGGTCGAGCCCATCGGGCACGCCGTCGCCGTCGCTGTCGGTCGGGCAACCGCGCTCGTCGACCGGAGTGCCGGGCAGGGTGTGGGAGCACTGATCGATTTGATCGATGATCCCATCGTCATCGCTGTCGAGCGGGCAGCCGCGTGCGTCGGCGGGCGCACCGACGGGTGTCGCGGGGCAGGCGTCGTATTCGTTGAAGATGCGGTCCTTGTCGTCGTCGCGCTGCACCCCGAAGAAGAGCGTGATGCCGCCGCTCAGCTCGATGTTGTGGGTCAGCTCGTCGTTGATGGTGAGTGCGGGGTTGAGGCTGCGACGCGTGTCGCTCATCGTCTTCGGCACGAGGTGGTCGCGTGCGTCGAAGCGCAGCGCCACCCCGCGACTCAAGAAGATGCGGAGGCCGCCACCGAAATGCCCGCGCAGCTGGTTCTCCGACGGCAGGCCGTCAGGGCTCCAGTGGATCATGCCGCCGCCCGCGAGGATGAACAGCTGCGCCTCCGGCGAAAACTGCAAGTTGTAGCCGATGCTCGCGCCGTAGAGCAAGGTGTTGATGTCGCGCGTCGTGCCGCCCTCCTCCTCCATCGTCAGCGGGACATAGCCGCCCTCGGCCTGCACGAACATGTTGAATCGGAAAGTCCACCCGAGGCGGGCGCCGAAGATGGCCTGTCGCTCGTCGAGCGTGAACTGGACTTCGCCGTCGCCGAACGCCGGCTCCTTGGGGAACAAGACGCCGGCGAACGCCTCGAGCTCGAAGCCGTCCCGTCCCTTGTCGACACGCTGTGCCTCCAGCGAGGACGCGGTCAGCGGCATGATCAGGATGAGCAGCGCGGTTGGGTAGGATCGCATCGTCGTCATCACACCACCCCAGGCTCGAGGCCGCCGCAACGGCGTGCCGTAATCCGGTAAGCCCGTCTACAAGATGCCGGCGGGCGCCCGCGGTGACAAGGAGAGCAACCGCCTAGGCGGTGATATGCCGTGGATTCGTCCCGCCCTCGCTGGTTCGATCGTACATCTCGAGCAGCAACTGGAAGCGCGGGTCGGAGCGCAGCGGGTCCCAGAACGGGTCGACGCGGAGCAGGTTGGCCGAGAACTCCGAGGGCACGGAGAGCAGCTGCTCGAGCTGCTCGAGCGCGCCGTCGTAATCTCCGACCATCATATATATGAGCGCCAGGTCACGGACCCTGTTGATCCCGTCCATCGCATCGCGGGAGAGCGGCACCAGTCGTACCGCCAGCTCGCCCTCGCGGATGGCATCTTCCTTTCGCCCGAGCCCCGCGTAGGCGATGCCGAGCGCGCTGTGTGGCGCGAAGCTCTCGGGCCCTTCCGCTACTCGCGCCTCGAAGGCGACGCGGGCCGAGTCGTAAAAGACGCGTGCCTGGTCGTCGTCCCCCGATCGGGCACTCAGGTAGCCACGGGCCAGGTAGTAGTAGCCGGCGTCGACGTCGGCGGAGTCGGGGCTCAGCCGCTCAAGTGCCGGCCCGTACTCATCGCCGAAGACATGGAGGATGATCCAGCCCGACTCCGCGCCCAGCAGTAGTTGGCCCGGCTCTACCCTGAGGAGCGCCTGCCCGAGTATTCGGCGTGCCCGCTCGGCCGTGCCGTCCCAGGCCAGGTAGAACCAAGCGGCCCAGCGATAGTAGTACGGGACGTCGGGCGCGTTGGCGATGGCGCGCAGGAAGTACGGCTCCCCGCCCTCGTATCGCCGCACAACGAAGTAGTTCTGCGCCTGCCCGATCAGCCATACGGTATTCAGCGGGTCGAGCTCGAGCGCCAGCTCCGCGTTGGCGATCGAGGACTCCCAGTCGCCCAGACGCCGCTGGATCCAAGCGATCAGCGCGACGGCGTCCGAGTTGCTCGGCCGGCGGCGTTGTACCCACTCGTACTGCTCCAGCGCCTGCTCGAAGTCGAGCATGCCGTAGTAGTAGTAATCGCCCAACGCCATGTGCGCTTCAACCAGGTCGGGCGCCAGACGCAGCGCCTCGTCGACCGCCTCGCGGGCGCGGGGCAGTGCCGTACCGCGCTCGAACTGCTGGTTGAGCCAGACGAGCGCACGGGCGAGCGCGGCGTAGGCGTGAGCGAACTGGGGGTCGAGCCCGATCGCCGCCTCGTACATCTCGACGGCGTTCCACGCCTCCTCTTCGATGAAACGGCGTGCGTAGTAATCGTTACCGCGCAGGTAGTAGTCGTAAGCCTCGAGGTTCTCGGTAGGCCGGGCGCGGATCGCGCGGCGCTGCGGCTCGAGCAGCGCGATGTCGAGTGCCAGCGCCACGTTCTCGGCGATGTCCGATTGCACACGGAAGATCTCGGACAGAACCGCGTCGTAGCGTTGTGTCCAGATGTTGGTGTCGTCGGCCACGCGGATGAGCTGCGGCGTGACCCTGACCCGGCTCGGGGCGCCGGTGATGTGCTCCCAGCGCACCGAGCCTTCCAGCACGTAATCGACCTCCAGCTCGGAGGCGATCTCCCCGACGCTTCGCGGGCTGCCCTTGTACTGGATCGCCGTGGTGCGCGAGATGACGCCCAGGTCCGGTATCTCGGTCAGCCGTGAGGTGATCTCCTCGGTGACCCCGTCGGCGAAGTACTCATCCTCGGGCTGGCCCAGGTTCTCGAACGGAAGCACGACGAGCTTGATCCTCGGTGACGTCGCCTCCGTGCCGGCTGTCGGCCGGGGCAGGCGGCCGCCCAGCGCCAGCCAGCCGGCGGCGACGGCGCCCCAGAGCGCGAAGATCGCCACGACGCTGAGCAGCAGGCGCCGCCAGGCGAGCACGTGGCGGTGCGCCCGCGCGGCTGGGGGGGTCGTGTCGTCAGGCTCGGCAGCCGTCTCCGCCGCCGGGCGCGGCGCTTCCTTGGGCGGCGCCTGCTCCCGCACGACGGCGGTCGCCAATACGACGGGCAGCAGCGCGATGAATAGGACGATGGCGAAGCCGGGGAACCAGGTGGGCAGACCGAGCCCCTCGGTCAGGCTCTGGACCACTTGGTAGGCCGCCGCGGCGCCCAGCACGTAGACGGCTAGCACCTGCCAGAGCGAGCGGCGGTGGATCTCGATGATCAACCGTTTGAAGCGCGACCTGCTCATATCGTTCCCGTGGCGGGTCGGGATCCGGCAATCGGGCTCATCCGGTACACAAGATGCGTACCGTGTTTTGCGCCGGCAACTTAGTGACTAGGTTTGCCGTGGCGAACGGCCCGGCCGGCTAGGCTCAAGCTACAACCCTCACTACGAGGCCATCGAGGTCGAAGGGTTCACGATGAAGATACCAGCCGTATGCGCGACCGCTGTGCTGATCGGCGGCGCAGCCCTGCAGCAGGCGGTGCCGCCACCGCGGCCGCTGCTGCCCATCCCGACGGCCCGGCAGCTGGAGTGGCAGCGCAAGGAGCTGGCCATCTTCCTCCACTTCGGCGTCAACACGTTCAGCGACGCCGAGTGGGGAACGGGCGATGAGGGTCCCGATCTGTTCGACCCGGCGCGGCTCGATGCGGAGCAGTGGGTGCGGGTCGCACGCCAGACCGGCTTTCGGACGCTGATCCTCACGGCGAAGCATCACGACGGGTTCGCGCTCTGGCCGAGTCGCTACACCGAGCATTCGGTGCGGAGCAGCGCCTGGCGCGGTGGGCGCGGTGACGTCGTGCGCGAGTTGGTCGATGCGGCGCGCGCCCACGGGCTCGATGTCGGTCTCTACCTCTCGCCGTGGGACCGTCACGAGCCGTCTTACGGCGACGAAGCGGCTTACAACGAGTTCTACCTGGGACAGTTGCGTGAGCTGCTCAGCGACTACGGCAGGCTGACCGAGGTCTGGTTCGATGGCGCGAAAGGGCCGGACGCCGTCGACATGGAGTACGACTTCGACGCTTACTGGTCGCTGGTGCGCCAGCTGCAGCCGGGGGCGGTGATTTTCTCGGACGAGGGGCCCGACGTGCGCTGGATCGGGAACGAGCGCGGCTTCGCCGGCGTTACCAACTGGTCGACGATCGACCGCTCGCGGGTACATGTGGGTAACGCCGACACAGGCTACCTGAACGCCGGCGACTCTCTCGGGCCGGACTGGGTGCCCGGCGAGTGCGATGTCTCGATCCGGCCCGGTTGGTTCTGGCATGCCGATCAAGAGCCGAAGTCGCTGGAAGACCTGCTCGACATCTACTTCAAGTCGGTGGGACGGAACTGCGTGCTGCTGCTAAACGTGCCGCCGACCCGGGATGGCCTGCTCGATGCGGCGGACGTGGAGCGGCTATACGAGCTGCGCGCGGCGCTCGACGCGATCTTCAGCGCCGACCTGGCCGCCGGCGCCCGGGCCTCAGCCTCGAACGTGCGCGGCGGCTCCCGGGACTTCGAGGCGGCGCGCGCCCTGGACAATGATCTGGACAGCTACTGGGCGACCGACGATTCGGTGCTGAGTGCGGTGCTGGAGCTCGAGCTCGGCACGCCGGCGACGTTCAACGTCGTGCGGATCCAGGAACCGGTTCAGCTGGGTCAGCGGATTGCGGCCTACCGGTTCCAGGTCGAGAGGGTCGGCGACTGGATCACCGTGAGCGCTGGCACGACGGTCGGGCACAAGAAGCTCGACAGGATCGAGGGTGTGACGGCGCGGCGCGTGCGCCTGGTCATCGACGAAGCGCGGGCCCACCCGTTGCTCGCCGAGCTCGGCCTGCATTACGATCCCGGGCGCTAGTTCTCACGGCCGAGCATCCGCATCATCTCGAGGATGCTGCGGCGCTCGTAGCCCTCCGGGATGGCGAACATGTCGTCGGCGAGCCGCCTCCGCTCGACCGAGATCACGGCCGAGATGTCATACGAGTACTCGCCCCAAGGGTAGCGGGTCAGCGTCTGCTGGACGACCGGGAACCCGTGGTCGGCGAGCAGCATGAACACCTCGGTGCCCTCGTCATCCTCCGCGAACATACCCATGCTTCTCATGCGCGATTCGAGCTCGCGAAATACCTCGACCAGATCGCTCAAGTCTTTCGTCACCCAGGCGATTATCGTCTCCTCTTCGGACCTGATCTCGAACGCCACGCATCGCATTCCGCTGATTTGCTTGGTTCGTCCGAGCGGACGGACCTGAGGCGCGGTGCGCGGCTCCGCCATCTCCTCTTCGCCGAGTATCTCCTTCATCTGCTCGAAGTCCTCGCGCGTCATCTCGAGGACCAGCCGCTCCGCCGGATTGACGAGCGAGAACGATCCGGCACCGAAGTCGAGGATCGCGTAGCCGGGCATCTCTTCCTCGATACCGCCGTCGACCCGCATCACGGTGCCTTTGAAGTGGTAGATCAGCGCTTCGATCTCTACGTCGCCCAACTCGGGTGCGGCCTGGATTATCTCGGCGATCGACAAGTCGAAGATCCCGGTGGCGTCGAACTCCTCGCCCTCGCCCGCCGGGCCGAGCAGGTACATCAGCGCCTCCTGGTCGAGCGAGGCGGCGCGCGACTCTATCGTGCCCTCGAAGCCCTGAGCCCATGCGAGCCTGGGCAGGGCGAGCGCGGCCAGCAGCGCTGCGGTTGACAGGTAGCGGGGCAGTCGCATTGGAGCCTCCCGAGGTCCGCTGACGGTGCAGAGTCCGGCGGAGTGCGGTCGCGATGAGCTACAACTAAAGGTGGGAGGTGGCGCTCCGTCAAGCTGGCGTCTGGGCCTCGACATGGCCGCGGTTTCGTCTATCATCCGGGACTCGGATCGCTCTACAGACCATGCCAATGACGCCGGGGACGAAGCGGTGAGCGGTCTGCCGCCGGCGCCGTCCGTCGGACCGAACGGAGGGAGGTAACGTGCAAGAGATCGATGCTTCTATGCAGCAGACGCTGCAGCTGGTGGTCGACCTGCTCAGTGCTTGGGGGCTGAAGTTGCTGGGCGCCATCGTCCTGCTCGTCCTGGGTCGGATGGTGGCGGGCTGGGCGCGGCGTGCCGTGCGCCGGGCGATGGAGCGGACGCAGGTGGAACCCACCCTGATACCGTTCGTATCCGGCCTGGTCTACTATCTGCTCCTGGCGGTCATCGTGGTGGCCGTGCTGGGGGTCGTCGGTATCCAGACGGCGTCGCTGCTGGCGGTCTTCGGTGCCGCCGGCCTGGCGGTCGGGCTGGCGCTGCAGGGCACGCTGTCGAACTTCGCGGCGGGCGTCATGCTGCTCGTCTTCCGGCCGTTCCACGTGGGTGACTATATCGAGGCGGGCGGCACGGCGGGGTCGGTCGAGTCGATCGGCATGTTCAGTACGACGCTCAACACGCCGGACAACGTAAAGATCCTCGTGCCGAACTCGCAGGTCTACGGGCAGACGATCAAGAACTACGCCGCGAACCCGACGCGCCGCAACGACATCACGGTAGGCGTATCGTACGACGACGATGTCGGAGTCGCGATCGCGACGATCAAGAGCGTACTGGACGCCGACGAGCGTGTGCTCGACGAGCCCGAGGCCGTGATCGCCGTCTCCGAGCTGGGTGACTCGTCGGTGAACATCGTGGTGCGGCCCTGGTGCAAGAAGGAGGACTACTGGGGTCTGCGGTTCGACCTGATCCGAACGCTGAAGGAGCGGCTCGAGTCGGCCGGCTGCTCGATCCCCTATCCGCAGCGGGACGTGCATCTGTTCGAGACGGCGAAGGTTTAGGAGCCCGGCGCTCGCCGTTCCACTGACTCCACCGACCGGCGCTATCTCGAGCGGTGTGCAACGTGCAGCCGCCGGCGCGTCTCCTGATTGACACGGCGGTGCGGCGTCGGTCGGTGGATCCTGGCACTACGCGCTTCGTGCGCCGCGCCGCGCCGTCGTGTATCTTCCTCCGGTTCCCAGGCAGCAGCTGTGATCCCTGGGTCCGCATGCCGGTGGCCGGTGGGTCGGTGGTCGGTAAACGGTGACCGGTAGCCGGTGGCCGGTAGCCGGTGGTCGGTAAACGGTGGCCGGTGGCCGGTGGGTCGGTGGGGTGGAGATGACGATGGCTTCGAACTGAGAGGGAGACATGAGAGCACGTAGATCAGGTATTCTCGCGGTACTGCCGGTTCTGGCGCTGCTAGTCGCGCTGCCAGCGCAGGCGCAGATCGAGTATCCGAAGACCCGCAAGATCGATCATGTCGACGACTATCACGGAACGATCGTCCACGATCCGTACCGCTGGCTCGAGGACGTCGACTCCGAGGAGACCAAGGCGTGGGTCGCGGCTCAGAACGAGGTGACCTTCGCCTATCTCGAGTCGCTCCCCGAGCGCGAGTGGATCAGGGACCGACTCACCGAGATCTGGAACTACGAGCGCTACGGCACGCCGTGGAAGGAAGGCGACTACTACCTCTACTGGAAGAACGACGGGCTGCAGAACCAGTCGGTCCTCTACATGCAGGCGAGCCTGGAGGCCG
>Ga0180438_10001272_pt1 | contig 44763 bp, 78 predicted proteins | sample SS_ome_12_FD_132455 | JGI IMG/M metagenome (GOLD analysis project Ga0180438, IMG submission 132455) | Hypersaline lake sediment archaeal communities from the Salton Sea, California, USA - SS_3_D_2 metaG | ecosystem: Environmental > Aquatic > Non-marine Saline and Alkaline > Hypersaline >...
AAGTTGGCCTCGCTCAGGTCGGCCTCGCCCAAGTCGGCCCCGCCCAGTTTGGCCCCGCCCAGTTTGGCCCCGCCCAGTTTGGCCCCGCCCAGTTTGGCCCCGCGCAGGTCGGCCCCGCTCATGTCGGCCCCGCGCAGTTTGGCCCCGCTCAGGTCGGCCTCGCCCAAGTTGACCCCGCGCAGGTCGGCCCCGCCGTGTGGGCTATACCATTTAAATTCTTTCATAAGTTCCAACTGTCGATTATTCATGACTTTCTCCTTTGAATTATGATACTAACTTTTTACAATACCATTCTCCACCATCTTCTGTATGATCATCCCCCAAAAATTCCCGTGTGCATGATCATACAGCCCGCGCATAGAGTCGCGCATTTGCTCAGGCGTCATATCGTTGCCAGAATGACGCACAAGCAAATCATACCAAAAATCATGATCGCGCCACATCAGCGGCTTGATCTTTCGTAGGTGCGTTCCCGTAAATTGTGCCTTCTGGTTGCTTATGTATAGTTCAGCGATAAAGTGATTCCAATACTCGTGTTTTTTTTGCTCTGAAAACATCATGGCTATCTCCCCTGAATTGCCGAACTAACTGAAAAAGTTCACGTCCGCTTCACCTTGTACGGGCTGATTTGCCTCGATCAGGCCATGCGCCTGCCCCTTGTCCTTCCTAGCGCAGCCGCGCATGTACTTGAAAAATCCTGCTTGACTACTAACGCCCTCCTCATCCGCGAGATTCACCCACCTCAAGACGGCATCCCAGTGGCGCCCATTATACCTCTGCTCGGCCATGCTAAGCACTTCCCTCCACACGCGCTTCACACCGGCGCTTTTGAATTGCCGCGAGCCCCGCCGCCCCTGGCCGTGACGCACTTTGGTATACTCCTCGAGGATACGTGTGTCATCCTCGGACGTGGGCTTGTTCGTCTCGGTATCCATTCCTGGAAGGGTGGTGTATAGCGTTGGCTCAGGTGAAGGTTTGCTTTGGGGCGGTTCCGAATTTGTGCTGTTTGCAAATTCGGGATCTTTTGTCTGTGTAGTCTCTGTAGTAATGTCTGTTAAGGATTGTGAAATTTTTGATAATCCATTCTGTAAAAATTCAATAAACAGTTTATGAAATTTTTGATAATCGAAACGATAGTGGACGGTTGGTGATCCATTTGCTCGCTTGATGTCCGTCTCGACTATGCCTATGTCAGATAGCATATACACATATTTATTGACTTTGTATTGTGAGAGTAGGGTTTCATCTTCCCATTCCTTGTAGGTCTTGTAAAAGAAGCCGTCAGTACGCTTCCCCTTGTCACTCCAAAAGATCAATTGAGACAAGAACACACCACCCTCAAGACTTCCCATGAATTTGCAATAGGCCCTCGGAACGCCTATCATGTTGTCCTGTCCAGAAAAAGCCTTGATCAACTCTTTGAACTCATCGTAATTACTCATCGTAGCAAACTCCTTATATATTATGATGTTAAAATGTTAGCGCAACTCCGTTCGGGTTTGCTTACCATCCGAATATCCGTTCACAGACTGCGTAGGCGTCCATGACGGATCCAACGTTAAAACCATACTCAATGAGCAATTGAATCAGTATGGCGTGTTCTCCGAGTCTTCCTGATCCGCCAGCGTCACACATGCGCGCGCTCTCATAAGCCGACCATAGCTCGTTATACTGAGTATCTGTTAGCGATTGCATCTATGCCTTCTTGAATCATGGCCCTCAGATAAACGGAAAACTCAGGATCAATGTCGCTCATTGTCAATGCGACCTCATCAAGTGCGTTCTGCACTACGTTAACGGCTTCTGCCTGCGCATCCGCCACTGTTACGGCACTCACACTTTCAATGTCAATATACTTGAGGTTGCGCGAATTGTCACCTATGCGCCGTACCTGTAGCATCGTGCCGTTAATATCTTCAAGGACGCGGCGCACAACGGCGACGGATCCAAAGTACTCTACCAGGTCATTAGGTTTAATCTCTTTCATAATTTGCCTCCGTAGAAACACTCCTACCCAACCGACTCAACCGTGATGGCTTCGGCATAGACATAATCTGTTAGTCCATAATCCTCAGCCGCCGCCTCGATTGCCGCCTTCTCCGCGTCTTCGCGATTTGGTGCCGACACATCCACCTGAACGCAGACTGTAATCTCAACGTTTACACGCCATTCGCTATTATTCATGCTCTACCTCCATAGAAATAAAACCCATTCTGCCTATATCTTCATGTCATTTTCCATTACAAACACATAACATGGTGTTTCTCCTTTGTCTGTGATAATAAAAAACGCCTATGCACTTATCTGGACGGTTTGACGGCTCGCGGTTTGATTTAGTACATAGTTGGCAGGCTATATACTAGCCGCAAACCGCCCAGATAAAATCATAGACGTTTGCTTCAGTGACCGCTTGCTCTTGTTTGTCCTGCTTCGGGATCCGTCAGGCTTGCCAGGCCCTTCCCTCTACATGTTTATTATACTACGAATCGCGCAAAATGGCAAGTCGCTGCTGTACTGACGTCTGCTTCGGTGGAACCATCGCGGCTCTATAACATCGCGTACATAGAATGTTGCCGTTATGCCTGTGGTATCCGTTGTAGTAAAGCGTAGCATCGCTAATGATTTCATCGTCAATGACTTTCTTGATCTTGTGACATGCCTTGCATTTTATCGTGTGTTCTTTTTCCATGCCTCTTCTCCTCACGCTCCATAAACACTATACAGCAGCCCTAGCGCCTTCTTGGTAAAGACACCATCAAGCAGAAGGCCATCGCTGACCATCTCATCAGCTATTGGCCCGGTAAAATCATGCCGGATGCCCAGGCTCCCTGCCTCTATGCATTTACAGAGCATTGCCGCAAGAGCGTGCTCTTTCTCGCTTGCATGTTGATACCCGCGCAGCATATCGAATGGGTGTTGATCTGGTTCTGTGAAAGATTCTATGTTCATCATTGCCCCCTTTTGCGCCCCATCATGACATCGTGAATTGTCTCGCGGTAGCTCTGTTGTTCCGCGCTGTCCTGGTGCCCATCCTCATACCTGATCATCGGATACTGAGCATCCCGGATAAGCGCCACATGCCCGCACTTGTTGCATAGGTGCTCGTCATACGGTGGGTATGATGTCAGTTGAGTCCCGGTGTACTCAAGCGTTCCCTCTTTGCACTTAGGGCACCTCGCCTCTACCTGCACAACTCTCAGCGGCTTGGTGCTTTCAATGATCTCGCTTTTGTTAATGTAATTGTTCATCGTCGTCTCCTTTTCTTGAGTCGTAAGTCACCGGATAGATGCAGCGAACTCTATCCAGTGCTCAATAGTAGCATCATCCTCCAACACCTTCATGAATATCTCCATGTCTACCTCGCGGGCCGCATTTATGCAGGAAGCTATCAGGCTGATAATTTTCTCATTGTCAATACCATGCATTTTGCAAATACTTCTTGAGGCATAAATAGGAGGCTGCGCTTTTATGTATTGCTTTGTCAACTCATAGTCATCACCATGCGCGTTGAAAAATCTCCACGTCATGATCTTTTGCGGATCATCTGGTCTATGATTCCACCAACGCGCCGCCATAACCTCTAGGTCATCAAATGATAACCTGACATGTGCATCCAGTCTCGCTTCCATGCATTGCGGATCACTGCACCTGATTATGATTGAGCGCCTTTTCGTGTTGGTCGTTCCAATGTGTGTAACCTTCGGTGTGCCGCCGCAGAGTTGGCATGGTAATAACTCGATTGCCGGGAGGTTGTCATTCCACCTATACATTATTGTGTTTGTCATGCTATACTCCTTTGAAATTATCTTAGTAACTTGTTTGCGCTTGCTTCTTTGGAACCATCACGGCGAACTGTCCATCTATTGAATCGGTCGCAAGTTGTGCTATTTTGCCACCCATCACCAACATCGTCGAGGTACTCAGGATCACGCTCGCACCACCATGATCCGTTCTCGCTTCGATAATGCTTGCAATTTGCGCACACACGCGGCTCAATAATCCTGCGATTGCGTGGCGGTTTAAGTTTCATGATCTTGCCTCCTTTTCAACCTTCACCAGCGGCATATTCTTGTGCCGCCAAATAAAACCACCATCGCAGTGGTCACACGATACATACGGATACCAGTAGATGTACCCGTATCCTCCGCAGTGTGGGCATAGTTCCCATGTCTCACTGCCCATACAATACCACCATGACCCACGTACCCTTGAAATGGCCCTGAGCCCATTCATCGCCACATCCTCGCCAGAAGCTGCTCGCGGTTGCGCTTGCGCCGCTCGCGTTCTTGCCATGCACGCTCCTCCATGTATTCCTTGTGATGCGCCTGGGCCGCATCATACCCGGTGAACCAGGCATCATGATCCGTTACGTAGTTTGGAGGGATACGGGGAAGGTTCGCATCATACGCGCGCCAACCCTGTACTTTTGAGACTTCTGCTTCGATTTTGTCTGTTGTCATGATTGCTCCTTTTGAACTTACTAAACTAAATCTATACCTCATTACCAAATACATCCCACCCTGCGCGCTCGCGCCTAGCGAATAGCTCAAGGCGTGGCGTAAGTTGTGGGTACATCCATTCTAGTCTATCCTGCATCGCCTCTGGCTTTGCACTATGATCTCCGCGTGGCGCAAAGATCATTTGGCTGGCCTTGTGTCCTTCCGCGTGCTTTGGAGCATCACCACGCCGACCGAATAGCACAAGCTCAGCATTGCTGCCGGTGTAGTAGCCAGGGCCGAAAAACGCAAGGTTGTCAAGCATCCGCATTAATTGTCCGTCATCCGGTGGGAATAGCGGCAACTGTGACACAAAGGCTCGCAGCTTCTCCCATAACCCGGCATTAGCCTTGACCCACACGAAGCCAACCGTCACGAAATGGAAGTCCCAGGCCGCCATGACTTCTAGGGCATCGGGGAGCAGTGGACAGGTTGCCCACAGTGTGAGAAGGCATTGATCGGCGGTGAGTTGCGCAACGGGCATAGCGGCTATTTGGTCGGTGGTCATAAGATCGTAGCTCGCGCCTTCCCCGAATTTCGTTTGATCTCCGTGGTTGCGTTCATTGTACCACCACGGCGGATCCGCCGCAATCAGTTTGTACTTGCGCCCCTGAAATGCTGCCAACTGCATATCCAGGGCATTGCCGTTGATCACCAAGTCACTCACGGCGTACCAGCCTTTCGCCATTGAAGACGAAGCGCCCTGCCGGTTGGAATGGATTGTTCCGACTCGTGCGCTCAAGGCGCACAACCTCCATGCCGATGGGTGGGAAGCCGCCCTCGTAGCCCTCCTCGTTGATGTTGATGTCATCAAGGTCGAAGGCCGGCCACACAGCACCCTCATACATGCCCAGTGGATCGGTGATGACCTTGTAGGCTTTGAAACAACGTGCAGCACGGTCGGTTATGTCATGTGTTGTCATTGACCTTCTCCTCCGCGTGATGTGGTATGCGCGCTCCACCTTGTAACTACTGGCTCAGTCCAACACACCCGACAACTCGCCCCCCGTCATCACGCAACAACGGACCAGCTGACTAACTGATCCACTCGATGCGGTCGAACTCAAACGGCATCGGGCTTTCTACCGTGACGACAACAACATCTTGCTCACCGGCTTGTACCTCAACATGTGCGCGCGGGTTTACAAATTCCACAGCGCACATGATAGTTTCGCCACGCTCGCTGACGAATGATTGCTTTCTGGCGGTGGGGCGCGCCCCAGGCACGCTGAACACAATGCCGACCAGTCCGCGATCCTCGCGCGCCATCCGCGCGAGTGCTACGGCGACGTGGGGAGCGGTCGCCTGGAAAACGACCACGAGGCCCTGCGCGCGGGCCTCGCGGAGCAGATCCTCCACGTCCGCTACGCTGCGGAATGTTGGGTTTACCCGCTCAAATTTGAACGGGTTGCCAACCTCAATAGCAACGCAGGCGCGGGCGCTATCGCCGAACTCATGGCGCCCGACGACTAGCACGCCTTGCGGCGTGTAGCCACGCCGCCGCTCAAAATCCGTTTGCCCAACGGCTACGACACCACCAAAGAACACACCCTTTCCGCCGACGTCGCAGAAAATCACGCGGCGCTCGTCATGCGGAATGGCGTTGAACCAACTTACCACGGCGTCCAGCTCGTCGTTGGTGTGCCCGTGCCCGTGGCTCACCTCGGTAAACGGCGGTGGCGGGATGTGGTCCTCCACCTCTACGACGAAGGAAAAATCTCCCTCGTCCAACTCGGAATGGCCACCGTAATATTTGCTTTCTATTTTATAGGTCTTCATTTTTCTTTCTCCTTACTCCTCAGTGAACAGGGACCAACCAGGCCCCATGTAACCAACCACCTTCAGCGACTCCCCAAAAAGTGGCTGAAACCTCTCCGGGATCACGTATACCTCGGTATTCGTGCTCTCGGTCTCTCCGACCGACAGCCCCAACTCCTCGAAGTCGAGGCCGGCGGTACTGATGGCGTAGGCTTCGGCGTAAAATTCCTTAATCATTCACACTCGCAATAAAACGACATTATCAAACCTGGACGACTCCTTATCTATCATCCAAATAGGCCCAAGACTCCCAGCGCGTCTAATGGCCTGGATGATATTCTTTAAGTCGCCGTCGCTATCAAAGACCACATGGTCTCTATGGTGATCTTTGAAGAAACTGACAGCGTGATCACCGCTGATGAAAGACGCTTCGGCGTGACTGATAATCTCCACGTCAGTTCCGGCAGAAAGAAACTCCACGATGGCGGCCTTGATGGCCGCTTCTGAGTACCATCTTAGTGTTTCATAGTCTACAAAAATCTTTGCTTTCTTCATAGCTTCCTCCTCCTACTAACCCGACATATCTATAGGATACTGCGGGATTTGAACGCCGCCCCGGTCAGTGTTGTGCTGCCGGTACCTTACCCCGTTCGCGAGTACCACCCGTACTAGGGGGAGTGCCCTTCTCAGAATCTTCGAGCGCGTCGGAAACTCTGAGTAGGGGCCGGAGCGGGTTAGGCTCCGGCTTGGTGTGCTACTCGCATGACTCAACCCATCGCATTATGTCTGCAACTGGCGAAGCAATCACCCATGCTAGGTGCTCATCACCTTCCGACAAATCCGCGAGGATAAAGTCGGCGTGCTTGCGAAGTTTGCGTCTGCCGCTTACGCGTCGCTCGGCCATCTCGTACAATTTGGAGGAGTGGTCGCAGTCTTCCTCATACTCAGCGACTAGCGCCGCAATGACGACCTCCTTTGTCTCTGGCCAGCCGCTGTAGCTGTCATCCTCATAGAACCACCGCGCAACGTCTTTAACGCTATCGCGCTTTTCGTCAACGCGCCATTCTCCTGGATCTCCGACAACCTCAGTGACGACGACTTCACTCCCGGTACATGGCGTTAGTTCGCTTTGATAGCTGAAGGACAGGTCGTGCGGATCAAACACAACCTCAGCCCCATTCATGACACTATCATTGTTGAAAATTGCCTCGGCCTTTGCTCTACAAAAACGCTTTTTCAAGTTCATTGCTATCTCCTTTATTTCAAAACTCAGAACCTCTAAACTGGTTAGAAGCTCTGTGTAAGGCCGGAGCGGTTAAGCTCCGGCCCTACTCTCTAGCTCATTCTATCATAGCACGCTTCACAACAGCTACCCATTGAAGCGGACATAACTTCGTGGGCATAATAAACCACGTGACCACAGGATAACTCGCGCCCTTCCGGGTAATCGTATTTGGGGGCAACTTTGGCAACTTCGGCTTTAAGAATTTCGACCAAGCTATCGTTATCATTCCCAAAGCCATCATCACAATCATCATCAAGGCGATAGAATTTGTATGCCCACTCCTGTACCTTGCTTCCGGTATACTCCATCATCCAAATGGTATTGTCCTGGTCAACGTAAACCTTGAAGCCCACGCCATAGTTAACATTATCAAAAACCAACTCGCCCTGTGCTTCTTCCGCGCCCTCTGCGTATTCCCGAATGTAATCAATTACTTGTCGCTTGCTCTTCTTCATCTGCGTTTCTCCTTGTTTATGTGCTTGCCCTTAACTATCTATATTATATCATATAATTAAGCATTTGCCAAGACACAATTTGACTAAAAAGCGATCAATTTCCGAAATTGGTATCAAAATGACCGCATGGTTTGCGGTGTGTCTAAATTTAGACACAACCTTGCGGACATATTACTCGTGTAGCACGCTTGCTCACCACGTCGCGGATAATGCGCTCAAAATACGGGCGTCCGTGTTTGTCTATTTTTTCTTGCAGTTTCATAGTTTTCTCCTTGCGCGTGATATGGTATGCGCGCCCCACCGCTGAATTACTAGCTAACTTCTCACCCTTGATAAATTGATCAATATTGCCGAAGCGGAGGGCTCGAAGCTCCCCGCCTTTGTAACTTCAAGATGGCATCCCGGCGGAACATTGACCCGCCCGGACTTCTTCGCATAATTCATCCCCTCACATGGCTCGTGCCACTTCTCAAGCACGCCATCTATATCTTTCCAAGAAACCTGACGCACCCCGGCGGGGATTATGTACCCGCTGATGCGGCTCACTATACTGCACCCGTCCGGTACGACGTAGGTATTGATGAACTCACCCGTGACGGGCGATCCGTCAAAGCGCGTTTTTCTGGCAATTATTGCGTTCATGACATTCTCCTTTTGTTCTTTAATTTCCCTACTCAGAACCTCTGAGAAGGGCCGTGGCCAATCCCCGGCATCACAACTCTACAGATATAAACCACTGGCCCCTTCTGCATTTGATCGTGATCCCGTAATAACGGGCCAGTTTTGCGATCTTGTCTGCTGTCGGGGAGCTATCCCCGCGCTCTAGCATGTAGATGTAGTTTGTGGATATCCCCGACCCTGGGGCAACATCGTGCTCCACCGATAGGCTGCGCGCCTTGCGGAGAGCGCGCAGCTTCTCACCTAATCCACTATTCACCCTGTTCGCCCTGTTCAATCCACTCGGCAACTGTGCCGGTGTCAGAGTAGTCCGAGAACTGGTATTCATCATATCCATCAATGTCGATGGGGTCGGCGGCGATGACACAATCACCGGATGGGCCTGTCCAAATGGTGTCGGTGGTTTTGATCTCGCCGGTCTCAATGGCCGACTCCAACATGTCTGTCACATTGCCTGTGTCCATCTTCCATGCGCTGATATATTTAGCCATCTCCCTATCTCCTTCTCGCTTTTTGGGGTGGGTTTGTCCCTCCCATCTAATTACTATTATAGCAGATAATTATACTATTGTCAATAGGCAAATTGACCAAAACGGGACGAATTTTGAAGTTCGTCCCGAAATGACCGCAAGGTTTGCGTTGTGTCTAAATTTAGACACAACCTTGCGGACATATTACTCGCGTAGCACGCCAAGCGCACCGAAGATGCACGTCAGCACCACGATGAGCATGACCGCCATGACCGCCGGATCTCCGACTATTACCATCATGCCGAGTGCTACCACGCAGACCACAGATAGCAAAAACGCAATTGAAAGCCTCACAAAGGTATCCATTATGTACTCCACGTTACGGACGGCCCTTTCGCATCGGCGTCCGCGTCCTTATATTTGATACCCGGCACAACGCCGGGCTTTAGTTGTCCAGGTTGCGCCTTCACACTGTTTAGCAGGTTCGGGAAAAGCGATTCGCCCAACTGGCGACTTAGCTGAGCAGCCAGGGGCAGTAGCGTCATGGGCAGGAAGAAAATTAGCACCATCTGCGCCCAGGGCCAGTACAGCCATGTGACAGTGAACTCCGGCCATACGCCGAACACGGCTTCATAACTGAATAGCGCGCCGGTCAATGTGAATACGGCGGTGATGAAAAGCCACTCATTGCTGCGCGGGCCGAACCGCGCCAATGCCACGCACGCCACCAGAATCATCGTCCCAACGGCGCGCCCTATGAGTAAGGCCCATGCCAGTATCACGATGATCATGGCCCCCTCAATACAAATGGCAATAAGGGTATGCTCGACGGCTTGCCATTTCTCACTCGCGCCGGTCTGCTTCTGGTACGGACCGGCGCCCATTCCAAAGATATTATTCATGGCCTTCCTCCTCATCAATCTCAAATAGCGTAGCGGCGCCCAATGCGCGCAGCTTCATGGCCTCCGGTATCTGGTCAGTATGCCGGCACTCTGGATAATTAGCGCATCCTAAGAACTGGTGCCCGGTGTGGCGGTTCGTCTTGACTAGCATGTCACCATCGCACTCCGGGCATGTACCCGCTTTTGAGTTGTCTTGAAACTTTACTTTACTCATTGTCTTTCTCCTTTACTTGGTAATTTGTTAGTCCGTCCGTTGGTCAATACGTCCGTTTTGGCCTTGTCCGGGCGAAAATTGGGCGTTGTTTTGCGCGGACGGACGGGACGGACGGGCGCTATAGCTCACCGCACTCAACATCATGCAGGTAGCTTAGGTACGCATCATACAATTGCTGCGGGTAGTTTTCCGCCATCCAACTGAATAGGCGGTACGTGGTATACTGCCCCATGCCCACGTTTTTCGTGAACTCGGTCATGATCTTCTCGTCAATGTGTTGCGTCATGGCGTACCATGCCATTACGCAATATGTAATTAGCTTTTCCTTGTTTTCGTCATTCCACTCTTTCATGACATCTCCTCTATGATTTCATGTGATTTCGTTTCAATGACAATACGGTCAGTTGGCGTTATGAAGATAGCTTGCATGATCATCGGCTGCTCAATCTCAGCTAGACTCCATTCTCCTGACATACCGTCACTGTCAAGCTCTATTCGCTGCCAATCTCCATCAATGAATGAGTAGCATGGTATATCAGGCATTGCCAACATCCTCTATAATCTCATCGACACGCTGCCCAAAGGCGCGCATCTCAGAGTAGTCGGCATTGCTCACGGATCCGCCAAGCCGACCTAGCTCCTCACGACACTCGCGGCGGTTCCATCCACGCCGCCGGGCCATTATGCCCACGGCCACCTGCTCCGGCGTCCACCCTGGCCTACTTGGAAGATCATCGAGTGACACGGGCCAGTGTGACATTGCAGGATCATGGCCCAGGACGCTTTCAATGATGTCTTGATCAGGAAGCGCCACCAATACCCTGTGGAAGTAGGGCGGGAAGCTGGCAATTGCATCGCCCTTTTCGGTCAGGTAGTCGGCGCGTGGCTCGGTCACATCCAGGGCCGCCTTTGATTCCTGCGCATTGGCAACAAGATGACAGATGCGCGTGCCGAATTGCCCGCGCGTCATGTTCACCCCGAAAAGGCTCTGCTTCGGGCTTTGCGTAGCAAGAATGACATGGATGTTAGCCGATCGCGCCCGACTCATGAGGTAGAACAATGTCTTGGGCGCTTGCTTGTCTTCCATCAAGACGATCTGCGGTTCATCCCACAGGAAGTACAGCGGCGCGTGCTTTCCGCCGGCCTGCTCCCGGCGCCCGCGCTCAGCATCTACGAAGGCGAGGGCGGTCAGGACTTCGCCGTAAGTGCCTGCCAGCGGCCCAAGCAGGCCATGCAGGGTATCCAGGTGCTCAAGGTCGTTCTTGTCATTGGCGATGACGAATTGCGCCCGTGGATCATTGCGCGCCAATTGCACGGCAATAGAGGTGGCAGTGGTCGTCTTACCGCCACCCGGCGCACCCGCAAGGAGCATGTGCGCGCTGGTGTAGGTATCAAAGCGCGGCGTCACCGTTACATTGCGATCATTCTGGCCCAGGGTGAAACTGCCGGGCGTGTGCGGCTGCTCGGACATCTGTGAGAGCATGATCGCCTCGGTACGTAGCCCTTCCGGCCAGGGCGCTTCAATACATAGCTCCGCGCCTTCCCAATAGATTGATGGCTCGCCTTGCCCAAGCCATTCTGTCGGGAAAAGTTGCCGCAGCCGGGCGCGCCCATCGGCTTCGAGGTCTTTACGGATCAGACCCGTATGCATCCCGGCACTTACCCGCAGGATACCGGCGCGATGTCCTAGCGTTTCCGGCATCCGCAGATGTACGTTGCGGGCCCGCTTGAGTGACGGGAACCCGCCCACAGCATGACCGAGGCTTCGCCGTAATTGTGATACTAACGCCTTGCGCTTATTGTTCATTGTTTTGCCTTCATAATTCGATAGTGTGCCTGTCTTCAAGCATTGCTGCTACTTCCTCCGCGCTGCACTCCTCGACCTCAATGCCGTAGATGTCGTATTGCTGCTTGGTACGGAATTGCACACGGTCAAGCCATGCTAAAGAATTTCTCAGGGTGTAGCTTTGTGCCAACATATCGGGAGTGGTGTAGTCGCCTAGACTGGGAGCATCGGCGCGCCACATCATCCGCAGCGGAATCCTATACATATCATCGGCCGCACCAGTTCCTCGTGGAGCTTTTAGCGATACCCGACTCAAAAGCCAGTCATGCATAGACTCTTGATTGAACGCGCGCCGTACCATTTCATCAAGGGCCGCCATTATATCCGCACCAGGAGGAGACTTAAACCGCTCGTTCATTTCGCGTATCTCACGACGCAGCTTTAGCGTGGCCTGATCCGGTATCTCTATACCCTGATCATCCCCAGGCTCCTGCAATGCCCTTAGTATGCGCGGCAGGAGTTTCATTGCAATACCTCAACCACCGCACCCAAGCTGATTACGTAGTACCACCCATCCAACTCCTCACCATTGGCTCCTACAGCATTATCGAAAAGGTACAATTCACACCCCAACCAGCGCCGCGTCACTTCCGGCGCATCTTTGGCGTAGCCGTTGCGAAAGCGCACGGCATCAAACTCGCGGTTGTGAAGACGCGCCTTCCAGTAGTCGGTTGCCTGGCGATACTCGACGCTTTTCCGTCCGCTGGCTATGAGCTCAAACCAGCGCTTTTTGAGGACGAGCTGCAGGAGTTTCACTGCCGTACCTCGACCATCTGCCCGGTATCTGTGATGCGCTCGACTGGGTTCTCTCCGGTATAATCCTCTATGAGCTCGTATTGCTCATAGATGGTATTCAGTACAGCTTCGACAAACCAGCCGGTCAGGTGGCGACGCTGGCGACGGTACGGCTCGATTGCGTTTTGTATGGCGCTTACCAGCGTGTCATGCTCGTTCATTGCAACACCTCCACGCCAGCGCCGCGACACCAGCGCAGCACCTTGTCGCGCGCCGCTTTGCCCGTCGCTGTACTCACGTCAAGCCCGCGTGACTCGGCCCAATCCAGCACGTCTTTCCGCGTCAGTGTATCGCGCTCGCCATTTAGTGATGCGATCCATGCGTCAAATTGCGGTTTTTTCAGCGTCACTGCCGCGTCACTAAGCGTCACTACCACATCAGTGGCGGCACTTGTCGGCACATTCTGCGGCACTTGCTGCGCAGTCTGTGCGGTTTGCTGCGACGCTTTCGGCGTCACAATGCGCCCTTCCAAGAGCGCCTGCGCATATCCGACAAACGCCAACAGCAGCGGGATAAACCCGGCGGCAAAGAACGCGACCACCTCGGCTTCGTCGCCTTCGACTGCAACCAAAACGCGGCGCAGTTGCAGGTAAGAGAATCCCCACGAGTATACCACGCTGACGATTTCAGAAGCCAGTAGCGCATAGGCTAACTGGCGCTTTGCCTTGCTGCGATCCTGCCGCAATCGCCCGAACCAGTACATCAACACCATGCCCCCAATGTCAGCCATTGTGTTGAGCACTAGGCCCAACCATTCCCATCCCGGCGGCATCCACTGAGACATGTAGGCCCCGTCGATACCGGAGGATGCGAGCATTAGACCGAGGCCGATAAGCCAAAGTGAGTTATTGACTATGGCGTCTTTTATGTGTTTCATGTCCCCTCCCGTCGTGGCATGTCATTCCATTTGGCAATGCCGTCACGACCACGCGGCCCAGCGGCCTTGCATCGCCCGCAGAAATTAACCTTGACGACCTCACCCATCCGGCAACTCCCGCCGCGACATGTCAAGCTCCACCCACCAGCGCACGTCATTCTCTGCATACCGCACGCCCTCGAACCCATTGGCCCGGCGCCCCGGCACACCGTCATGAATCACCGCCGGGATGGTGGTGTTGACGTATACGCTGACCTCATTGCGATTGACCATGAGATCCGTCTTGACGAAATGCCGGGCGTAGTCGGGCACTTCCTCATCATCGGCAAGCAGCCGGATAACCCACGGCATATCATTTTGGGCATAAGCCAGCGAGCCGGGCTTACGTGGGCCGGTACGACCATCATGCGCAATGACGGTAACGCCGGAGTTGACTAGCGCGGCGATCTGCTTGTGGTGGTTCATCAGGGCCGTCTTGAGGATATGCTCCTCTTGTACAGTGTTCTCGTTCATATTTTCCTCCATTCAATTAATATGATTCTATTATACACCATTATTGAGAAAGGCGCAAGTCTAGGCGTGCGACTTGCAACTATTCCAATAGTGTGATATAATAGAATCATATTGAGTGAGGGAGAAAGGCAATGCAAAAGACCGGCCCTAAAAATCAAATCAGCATACCCAAACGCATCGTCGTCATACAATCATGCTGGCGTGAGGGTGACAGCATAGTCGCCAATGTCGGCATAACCGGCGCCGATGATCGCATTGAGTACAATAGGGTGCGCGTGTCCGGGAAAGATGTTGAGTACCTGGATGTAGAAGGTCCGCACTTTCTACAGGCGCTATCACGCGAGGAGTGGCACAGCATTTTTACGGCGCACTTTGATGAGATCATGGCGCTGGTTGAGGCGCTGCTGTGAGCAAATGGCTAGTGGCTGTGAGCATGGAGATTGACGCGCGTGACCCGTTTATGAGCGTGGAAAGCTATCATGCCACTCGTGACGCAGCAATATTACGGGCGCATTATTTAGATTGGCGGTGTGGATACTCTTACATAGCGGTATACACACACAGTGGCCATTCTAACTATCGCCGCCCGCGCTATACCATTGATAGGCGTGACAAATCATCATGGCCTATATGCGGGCTTGGCGGTCTTATAAATTCGCTGAGCGCGGACTGGTTCTAAGAAACACCAAGCGGCCCCCGGCGCAAGTTACCGGGAGCCGCTACGACAAGGAGAAAGTCAATGTGCATACATGATACCATGAAAACAGGAAAGGTGCAAGGTGGGTCGGTAAACATCGCCCATGCAGATTGTCTGGATTTTATACGGAGGATGGAGGCTGGGAGTGTGGCGCTGGCCTTCCTTGACCCGCCCTATAACATCAATAAGGCGACGTGGGACAAATGGCCGACCGATGACGCCTTTCTAGCTTGGCTGGATACGGTGTTGGAGGGGATCGCCCGCGTGCTTGCTTCCAATGGCTCGCTGTATGTGTGCGCTTACCCGACGAAGGCGGCGCGGGTGGAAGTTTTGGTGGGGGAGAGGTTTAATGTGCTAAATTCGGTGGTGTGGATAAAAGATGCGGGATGGCACAAGAAGGTACAACAAGAGATGTTGCGGGCATACTTTCCGCAAACCGAGCGCATCATCTTTGCGGAGCATTACGGCGCGGACAGCAGCGCGAAAAGTGAAAGCGGATACCAGCGCGAGTGTGATAAGTTGCGCGGGTTTGTGTTTGAGCCACTAAGAACTTACATCGTAGATGAATTTAAACGCGCCGGGATGCTCAGCACTACGGGTAAAATCGCGGCTAATGTGGCGTGCGGATTTAGCCCAACTTCCGGCGGGATGGCGTCAAGACACTATTTTTCAGTGTCTCAATGGCTATTGCCAACCAAAGAGCATTACACCAAGTTACGCGAATTACTCAACCAACACGGCGGCGACTACCTCCGCCGCGAATACGACGACCTCCGCCGCCCATTCCAAGTCACCGCTCAAGACCAGTACACCGACGTGTGGACATTCCCGACGGTGCAGACGTACAAGGGCAAACACCCTTGCGAAAAACCCGCCGCGCTCTTAGAACACGTCATTAAAACCAGCAGCCGACCCGGTGACCTTATCCTCGACCCCTTCCTCGGCTCCGGTTCCACCGGCGTCGCCGCCGTCAAGCTCGGTCGCCGCTTCGTGGGCTGCGACATCGACCGCCATTGGGTAGACGTGGCCGCCGAACGCATCGCCAGCGCCGGGGTATCCGCGATAATTGAGGCTGACGGTGATACGGAAGAAGTTAAGCCAGTACAGCCGTTATTGTTTTAGTTTGATAATACGAAGGAGTGAAATGGAAAGGAAATACCGCCAATGGTTACGAAGGCACTACGCTCGCGGAAGCATCAAGCCAATTGAAGGCAGTATTTACTGGAAGCTCTACACAAGCGGAGATCAGAGCGCCATCATTGAGGTTGGCATAATTGACGTGGTTCAAGTGCGAGGATATGCGCACAAGACCATCATACGCAAGAATGGCGTGCCGATGCGATTCTTTGCGGATGAGATTACCTTTTTGCCGTCTCCTGAGCTCGAGAAGATTCTTATTGACTGGATCACAAAGGACAAGTTGGTCGGCATTGTTAGGCCGCTATGTCGGTTTAATTTTTGGTAAGGAGAAAAACAATGAGCTGTGAAAAACATAAAGGCGTATTGTTTGAAAACTACTGCTTTGCGTGTCTGGTCGAGGAGCGCAACGAACTCTTAAAGGCGCTCAACTACTACCGGGCCGCAGCTATCCAGGGTAGGCATGTATGCCCTAAGCCGGACTTCATGCCAAAGCGCATACGGCTTAATAGCTATGTGCGTGGTTGGGATTGCGGCGCACTGCCCGGCGACTACGACGCGATATGCAACCAGTACGGTGCAGTTAGCATCATGGTTGATGGCGAGCCGTTTGGCCTCAAGCTCCACGAGTTCCATGTCCTTGAGTGGCAAGAGAATAAGGAGGCGTCATGAGTGACTTACAAATGCAAGAGGACATCGCCCGACGCTGCGCACGGGCTCTGGGTTGGAGATCAGCAGGCGTACATCTATGCCCGCCCTGGACAATGTGGCATGATAGTGAGGGCAAGCTGTGGAATATCGGACGTCCACCGAGTGAAAATTGGCGTGTGTTTTTCGAGCCATGCATCAACCGCGAGCACGCCGACATGCTGCTTGATGACATCGAACGGCGCGACTTATGGCGCAAGTTCGCATATCGTCTCGGTGACGTTCTGGATTTTTCACCAGATAGTTGTACGGAGTCAGTGTGGCGTTGTATCAGGGCCACCCCGGAGCAGATAGCACGGGCGTACCTACTGACAGTTGAGGGTAAAGGGCATGACGCCTGACAAGATCATGCAGGAGCTAAATAAGCACTTTCCGCCGATTGACAGCAAGCAGCACAGCATCATGACCGACGGCGCCCGCCTCGTGATCATCCTGTGGCGCGGGCGCGAGTGGTATCTGCCCGTTATTATCGAGGGAGAGCATACCGCCGAGGAGATTTGTCGATGTATAGCGGATGAGGTTGAGGTAATGAACTTACCATCATAATGCGAAAGGAGATAGATCATGAAGATAGGTGTATCATATTCACATCATGGCAAAGTACAGTACTTTGTCTATTGGAGCGATATTGTGCCACGTAAGGATGATATAATATCGCGCGCCAAAGATAACAAATACGGAAAAATCATACTCAGGGTAAGGCGCGTAATACACATGGTAAACGAGGAAGACGACCTGGAATACGTCAAGATAGCCGCCGATGAGGTGTCAAGCGGTTGGTATATTCAAGAGGTGAAGTAGTAGTGTGACTTGCATGACTAGGGCGAGTATGGTATAATAGAGGGAGGTTAAACAAGATGACAGGTAAACCGGGCGTATATGACTTGCAGGTAACAGAGGGCGTGAGGATCACGAAAGAGCTACGTGATGTCCTTGACGCAGAGGCGAAGCGCATAGGCGTGAAGCGTTCCGCGCTTGTGCGGTATGCGTTGCGATGGTTCATGAATCTTGAAACGCATGACGATGTAAAGGAGAAGATGATCGAGGCGACAGCGCCAGACTCAAAGGGCAGCTTTGCTACTCGATCATGGTCACAAAGAGTGGAGTAAAGAAAGCGGCCCGGCGTTACCAGCGCCGGGCCAAATCAAAACCGCAGGAGGTTTTATCTAATGTATGATAATAATACCACAAATTCCGAAAAAGCGCAAGTACGTATAGTTGACACTCGCCTCGCAACCGTGTTAAAAAGTGACCGCCAGGCCATGTTTTTGTCTCAGCTTCACTACTGGCTTATGCGCTCCAAGCACTTCAATGACGACAAGGTGTGGGTGTACAATAGTTACAAAGAGTGGCAAAAGCAGTTCCCGTTTTGGTCATCGCATACCATACGTAGAATTGTCAATGCGCTGGAAGACCTTGAAGTTATTGTTACGGGCAACTATAACAAACGCCCAGGTGATCAGACACGCTGGTACACGATAAATTATGAGCGAATCGCAGAGCTTTCAAGAGAAACACTGATTGTGTGGCGCGATAGGGTGACTGACCACATGGCCAAAATGGACAAGGCACATGGCCAAAATGGGCAAACCATTACCATAAGATTACTACAAAAGATTACTCTTGCTCTAGCACCTCCTAACGCTATAGAAGATTCATGTAAAAGTACGGATCCGGCTTTTGAGGCAAAAGCCCACGGCACTCCTGTCATTCAAGGAAAAGATGACACTACACCGCCTGATGCTACTACACATCCTGATACTACTACCTCCATAGCGTCGCCTCCTCAAGTTTTCGCTGAGGATATGGCCGGGTACATGACAGATCAATATGAGGTACGCGTGTATGAGTTGAAGAGCTATGAACTGTGGTTCGTGCAGATGATGACGATGGCCGTGGGCGATGGGCGCCCGGTGGAGCTTAACGCCAAGCAAAGCGCCAGTCTACGAGACGTGACAGAACGATTCGGCGGTGACTGGCAACTATTCGCGGAGGCATTGTGTAGCGGTTCAGGTCAGGGAATCAATAGCACGGACAGGATGCTTAACTACTTGACGACGTGCGCAAAGAACTCCGGCATGTGGCGTGTGCCGATTGACATGGTTGCGGATCCGCCGACGGCGGTTGAAGTAATGACAAGGAGATGACGATGATAAACGCCAACGCACTAAATATGCCTTTTCTGGCTGATAATGTAGCACAGTGCTGTATTACCTCGCCGCCGTATTACCAGCAGCGTGACTACGGCTTACCCGGTACATATTGGCCCGCCAGCCAATACCGCCCTATGCCGAACCTGCCCTCGTTGACGTTCCCGGCGTGGACAGGCTGTTTGGGACTAGAGCCTACGCCGGAGCTGTACACGCTGCACATGGTGCAGGTGTTTCGTGAGGTTGCGCGAGTGCTGCGGGATGATGGAGTGCTTTGGTTGAACTTGGGTGATTCATACGAGTCTGGTGGCTTGTCGCAAAATGCACCCGGCGGCACAGTTGGACAGCCCGGTATGAGGCAAGGTAATCGCGTAAGGCCACCTCGCACCGGCATCCCCGCAAAAAACCTCCTCGGCATCCCGTGGAGAATCGCCTTCGCCCTGCAAGCCGACGGCTGGATATTACGCAGTGATCCGCCGTGGATAAAGGCCAACGCCATGCCGGAGTCGGTGAAGGACAGACCCACGAAAGTGCACGAGTACATTTTTCAGTTCGTGCGGTCGCAGCGGTATTATTATGATGCGGATGCGGTGCGGGTGCCAAGTTGCGATAGTGGTGGCGGACCTCCTAGACGTAGCAAAAAAACAAATATGGTCTCATGTCGGGATGGGAGCATCATAGAATATGAGCGTGGGTCTGGCCGCAACTATCGCACCACCGACCCCCTCAACCAGCACCTTGTCCACGAAATCCAGCAAGCCCGCGCCCACCTCGCAGAACTCGAAGCCCTACAGCAAAAGGACCTACACCACGCCGACGACGGCAACCCGCTATTATTGCGCGTGAACCCCCGCCCCTACAGCGGCGCGCACTTCGCGGTATTCCCGCCGGATCTCGTGGAGCCGTTTTTGTTGGCGTCCACGTCAGCGGTGGGGGAGTGCCCGGTGTGTGGGAGGGCGTGGAGAAGGGTTGTGCAATTGGGCAGTGCTACCAGCACCGGCGGCGGCGAGGGCCGCGAAAAGAGCGGCGCGTGTTTTTTGAATCGCGGGCATAGTAACATGGGCAGAATGGCGGCGCATGAACACAACACCCTCGCCTTTATCCCTCAATGCAACCATTACCCCGACATCGACATGCAATCCTTCCACGACTACATCGAGCGCCGCAAGCTACAACGCCGCATTGACAACGAAACCAACGTCGCCAAACGCGCCATCCTGCAAGTGCAACTTGACGAGCTACCAGAACACCCGCCTAAGTACATCGCCGCTACCCTCGCCAAACTCGATGCAGCCCCCAAGCGCCCGCAACTCGTCCTTGACCCATTCGGCGGCTCAGGCACCACCGCGCGCGTAGCCCACCAGCACCGCCGCCGGGCCGCCAGCATCGAGCTAAACCCGGACTATGACGAACTGGCGCGAGAGCGCGAGAAAGTGCAGATCAGGCTCTTCTAGTCAGCAACTAATATCTTACTAACCTAACAACAAAGGAGATTTGAAATGTGTGATCATGGCGAAGATAAGGGCAATACGTGTCTTGACTGGTTCCCGTTTGGCGATGTGTACATGTGTGAGTGTGGAGCAATCCTTGATCTTGCAGATGAACGTAATTTTAAGTATGACGGCGCATGGCATACCATGACGCCTAGCGAGCTAAAATCTGCGTTCCGGGCCTACGGCGACGAGATCAAGACAAAGGTCATCGCTGCTGTGAATGACGTAAAGTTGCGCCATTAATAATTATGGTGTATAATGGTATTGTATAGTTGCGGGATAGCTCAGATGGCAGAGCGCGAGAATCATAATCTTGAGGTCGAGGGCTCGAATCCCTCTCCCACTTTAGCCGAACATCTATTCCTTTAACTTATGGAGGTAAGACATTGAATAAGAGACAGCAACTTGAATTGATGGTAGTATTGGCCGCAGTCCTGGCCCTGATGGTGGCCCTGCCAGTATTTGCTAAGGGCGCAGGCGGCCAGTACCCATACCCCGCGCCGCAGTCCGGTGAACTGGCAATCGGCGCAGTAAGTGTAGCCGCGCTCACCCTGTTGCTAGTACAGGCGATCAAGGAGTATACCGGCATCCAGGGAGAGGCCGTGCGCTTTACGGCTCTGGTCATTGGCACGGTGCTCTCCGGCATCGCCCTGGCTATTCAGGACGGCCTGATCACCGGCGGGGCCAAGAAGATCATCGACTTGCTGGTATTGGCTATTTCCGGCGGCTTTGGGAGTTCCGGGCTTTATCGCCTGGCGAAGATGCAAAAATGAATCGCTCCAAATCCGGCACCCCTGCCGGTTCATGTCAGTCTCCTTTCACTTGCCAGGGTTGCATTAGCAGCCCTGGCAAACCTGTTTTAGAGGTGCATTATGCTTGAGCTTATCAAGTTTATTATTGAATTGCCGCTGCGTATTGCCGCTGGCTTTGCATCATTGCTGAGGTTGCGATGACCGAAACACAGACGATTTACCTATTACACGGCGAAAGCGTGACCATTGAGGCCCGCGAACCGGATACACCGCCGGAGCATCCCTGGACGGACATGCGCGCCGACATGCCGGAGAACCACGCGCCTGACCATCCGTGGTTTGTTGCAAACGGACGCACCTGGTGGACAAAGCGCACGACTGCAGCAATCAACTCAATTACGATTCACCACACGATGGCGCATAATCTCAGTTCATTTGCGGCATGGTCAACGCGCCCGCAGGCACAGGGCGGTAAGGGAATCCCGACGATTCAGTATACTTTTTGGATCACAGCGCGCGGAGAGGCCCTGTATTGTGTGGACCTTGAGGACGGCTTTTGGCATGACCACACGCCGGACGATCCCAACCTGCACCTGAGCATCGGCCTGGCAGGGCGGTGGGATTATGAACCGCCGCCGCTGGTGCAGATGCGCAAAGCCGCTGACCTGTGCGAGTACCTGATGCAACTCTATCCCGGCATCCACACGGTAAAGGGCCATTGTGACTATTTCACCACAGCCTGCCCAGGGTGGAACGGCGCCGGCTGGCGTGATCAGTTTTACGCTATGCTTGGCGGTGTGTCCTACGGCATCAGCATGGCCCATATTGATCACGACTACGCCGAGTTTATGGACGCGGAGTGAGCTATGGAATGGTATGAGATCATCGGCGTAGGTGGTGGCACGCTCATTGTGAACAAGCTCATTGACATGCTTTTGCAATGGCGCAAGTCGCGGGCTGAGGCCAACGTCACCCAGGAGCAGGCCCACGCCACGAGTCAGCAGACCACCGCGCAGACCTATGATCTCATACTGGCAGAAGTGCGCGAGAACATCATCGGCCCACTTGAGCAGCGCCTACGTGAAGAAATCACTGAGCGCAAGCAGTTATCAGACGAGATTAAAATGGTGCGCGCAGAGTGTGAAAAGGATAAGCGGGCAGTAACCCATGAGCTCGTGAGCGCCCAGAAGCAAATAGCCGAAATGCGCGAAGAGCACTCTGCGGAGATGCTACAGGCCAACTTACAAATACAGGAGTTCAGAGGAGTCGTAAGTACATTGACGATTGAGCGCAAGGAACTGTACAGCGGCATCAAGATCATTACCACGCAGATGTGCGACGCCGGGATCACGCCGGACTGGACGCCGCCCGATCCGTCGTACTACGAGAACCTTACGCCACCCATACCAAACAAAAGAAAGGAGTCGTTACTATGATAGCGTCAGGGCTGATTACGATTGCGAGTGCCTTTGTGATACACTTCACAAGATTTTACATGAACCGGATTAACGGCGAGGGCTGGCGGTTTATGTCTAAGTGTACTATTGGTGTAACCTTCACCTTCCCATTTTCCTTGCACTTTTTTGAGATGTTCATCAAGAGGCTCACGCCTGAACTTTTACCATTCATTGAAACGCTAAAGGTGATCTTTACCATCGCCTATTTCATCGCCTTTCTGTTTTTCGGCATGGGCGTTGCACTAGGGTATCTGTTCGAGTTCTTTTCTGGCATGGGTGGTGAGGAATGAACGAGGTCGAACCATTGGAAGAAGAAACAGAGGAAGAAGTACCGACGGGCGTGCCGTGCGATGTCTTCTCACGCATCGTCGGCTACCTATCGCCTGTACAGGGGTGGCATGTGGGGAAGCAGCAGGAGTTCAAAGACCGCAAGGAGTTTAGAATACCTGATGAAACTATCACCGGCACAAGCTGACATCCTTGACGTGATTCGTGAATATCCTGGGCGCACAAGTGCCGAGATAGCACGAAGGTTCGGAGTGACGCGAGGTGGGATTCAGCATAATTTGAGGGTTTTGGTATCCTTGAAGAAAATTGAGCAGCGCCGCATTGTTTACGGTGGACAACACAAGCGGGGGTATGAATACTATGCAGTGTAACTGGTGCAGCCTGTACCGTTGCGACGACACATGCCCGTACAACAAGGCAGTGGTACGCAGATACCAACGGGCGACCGGATTACGGCGTGTGTTTCGGCGGATCTGGATAACGGTACGCGATACGGATAACTGGCGCTGGCGCGCTAACGCACGGAGGTTGCGGCGATGAGTACTGCAACCTTTTACCTCGGTGACGTGGCTGAAGTGCTCGCGCAGATGGAACCGCGCACGTTTGACGCGGTGCTGACGGATCCGCCGTATGCGTTGGCGGACATGACGACGAGTAAAACCATCGACCTGCTGCAGGCGTGGCTTGCTATGCAAGAGTACAACACTGGCGCCGGGTTTATGGGGCGCAAGTGGGATGTGATGCCCTCGCCTGCGGCGTGGCAAGCCGTGCGACGGGTGCAGAAGCCCGGCGCGCTGCTATTTGCGTTTGGCGGGACACGCACACAGGATTTCCTGTCATTAGGGCTGCGGCTCGGCGGGTACGAAATCCGTGATTGCATCGCGTGGATGCACTCGCAGGGATTTGCGAAGGGTGCCAATATCTCCAAGAAGTTGGATGAGGAGGCGGGGGCGGAACGGGAGGTTGTGGGGCGCAAGCGTTTCGCAAACGGAACGTATCAGCGCGCCACAGCAAGGGCGGGACTTTATAGCGAAACACGCGGACAAGCGAAGCAGACCGCACCCGCCACCGACCTCGCCCGCGATTGGGACGACTACCACAGCAACCTGCGCCCGTCACACGAGCCCATCATCATCGCGCAGAATCAGCGCGACGGCACCTTCGCCAACAACGCCCGCGTGTGGGGCTGCGGTGGGCTGAACGTGGGCGGGTGTAGGATTGAGAGGTGGGGAGAAAGCACAGTGAGGCCGCTATGCCATAATGCCTATCAGAATGGGCAGCTTTTAGGCGAAGGGTCAGGGACACGAGCTAAACAACAGTATAGCGGCACCACCACCAAAGGTGCCTTCCCACAGAATACGCTACTAAGCTGTGAGTGCGAGACCGACGACCACGAGCGGCCCGGCTGCCAAGTCCGTGCCCTTGCGGAGCAGAGCGGGGAGCGGCCAAGTGGTGGACAAGGGCGAAGTCTGCCAGAAATGAAACATGGCGCGTGGCGCACCGGCCATAAGGCACGTGTGGTCAATAACCCACGCGGAGCCGACACAGGCACCGCCGCCCGCTTCTACTACTGCGCGAAATCCTCACCGAGTGAGCGCCATAAGGGCCTTGATGACTTCTATTGGGTACGCGACAAACGGCGCCCGTCGGGATTCCGCCGGATAGACAAAGAGACGTGGGAGCAGACGCCCAAACGCCAGCGCGCCACGGGCAATATCCATCCGACGGTGAAACCGCTCGAAATCCTGCGTTACATCGCTACGCTACTGCTCCCCCCGCCACGCGAAACCCCAAGGCGGCTATTAGTCCCATTCTGCGGCTCAGGCTCCGAGGTTCTCGCGGCATTGCAGGACGGGTGGGATGAGGTGGTGGGCATTGACATGGTAGACGACTACCTAGACATCGCCCGCGCTAGGGTACAACATTGGGACATCACCGGCGCGGTGGAACTGGACGCGCCGCTATTTCAAGGGCAGCAGCCCCGGCGCGAACGGGCGCGGGCTGAACAACGGAGGCTGTTTTAATGAACACAGGCAAGCGAAAGAGCGACCAGGAACTAATAGACGCTTTTGCCCAACTCTTTGACGAGGTAGAGCCGGAGACGGGCGAAGAGATAAACGAGATGTTGCGGGAGGCCGGGTATGATCCTGATGAAGTGGACGCGAAATTCGCGTCATTTTGCGCTGGCGCGCTTTATGCCAAGTGCATACAGATGGAGGCATCACGTGGAAATGAAAATTAGAGTGTGGCGCAAATCAACGGCCCATGACATGTACCAGGCTTTTGCTCGGTGCGCAGCGACCGAGAAGCGGCTTAGCATGGCCGACCGTGGCGACTTCCTACTACGTGCCTATCTCTCAGAGCATAGCCCGATTAGGGCCATGCTTTTCTGGATAGAGATTGATGGGATAAGCAACCGGGTGCATACGCACCTTGTGCGTCATCACGTCGGTGTACAGCCCTGGGTAAGGACGCAACGGCCCGACCGGGGTGGCAAGGAGGGAACGCGGGACATTACCATGCAGATTAATGCACAGGGCCTCATTGACATGGCGAAGGTACGACTATGCTTCAAGGCGCATAAGGATACCCGCGCCGTAATGCTTGGCATCCGGGATGCGCTGCGTGAGGTCGATCCTGCACTAGCCTCAGTCATGGTTCCCAAGTGCGTGTATCGTGGCGGGCTATGTGGAGAGTTTAGGCCATGTTCACAAGGGGGGAGGAAAGCGCTAATGCATGAGTATGCCTACTATTTGAAGATGTTTGAGGGCCGTAACTAATGGCACGTTACGTCGTTATCGTCACCTCCGATGAACATGCCGGCCATCGGCTTGGCCTGTGCAATCCTAATGCAGTGCTACCCGCAGACAATGAGGTCGGGAGGCCGGAGCCCGCGAAGCCACAGCTTGGGCCATTTCAGAAGTTGCTATGGGAGTATCGGGTTGAGCAGATCGAGCAAGCCAAAGCCTTCGCCGGTAACGACCCGATCATCCTGAAGAACCTGGGCGACATGACGCACGGGCGCAAGCACACCGATGGACTGATGACCAACCGACTTGCTGATCAGGTATTGATCGCCAGGGCCAATGCCATGCATATCGTAGAAGCACTCAAGCCGACGCACGTTTACATGAGCGCGGGCACCAATGCCCACACGTTTGGTGATGCGGGATCTGAGACACTAATTGCAGGCTTCCTCAAGGACAAGTTTCCCGATCTCGCAGTTGAACTTTTCTATCACGGACTGGTAGACATTGACGGGGTACAGATAGACTACAAGCACCACGGGCCTGGGCCGGGGATACGCGATTGGACGCGCGGAAATCAGGTGCTTTACCATTTGAAGGATTTGATCTATCGCCAGCGCAGCCTCGGTGAGCAGCCGGCGCGCATCTATCTATCCGGGCATTATCACTCATTCGTGTGGATTACACATCATCAGGAATGGGACGGCGAGCTGCTGACTTATGACTATATCACCTTACCCTCATATTGCGGCCTGGGCAGTTACGGGCATCAGGCTACGCGATCAGTGCAGTATCAGGACTTCGGATTGCTGGCGATTGAAATTGTAGACGGTGAAGTCGGGCGCATTAAGCCCATCAAGAAACGGCTAGATATTAGGAGCAGGAGTACTGTCAATGATGAAAGTTAAGTGGACGAATGACGATGATGCGATTGCCGAGCTTTTAGCCATGCGGCAATCGGAGGAGCGCCAGGAGGATGAATTTACCGTTAATGAGTACATGGCGCGTTACAACTCTGAAAAGCCGGATGCTCATATCAATCATGGACAAGCCCGCCGGCAGCTTGATAAGTATCGCACCGGTGGCGCGCTGACTTCCCGCATGGCCTATGTTGACGGGAGGCAGTGCCGAGTTTACAAGAAGGCGGCCCAGTGAAGCGCAACACATGCTCAACTCCGTGGGCCTGTCATGAGTGCGAACGTGATCAGCGCAGTTGTAAGATTCGCCCTCACCAGGTCAGCATCAAGCACGTTGAGCTACGCGACTTCATGCAGGCATGGGCACTAGCGGTGTGGTGGCGGTTTCGTGCTAAAAATCGCACTAAACGATGCTAGGACAAGCTAGTTATAGCTAGTTAGCACAATGTTATCACTAGTTAGTATATTGTATTTACTAGTAGGTACGAAAAATGCTACAATTTACAGAATCGAGATTGTACTAACTAGGTAGCATATCGTACTAACATGTGGTATCATTGTACTAGGTAGATGGTACAAAAATGAAGTGTTGAAACAACTCGTAAAAATACCCGCGTGGGAGCATTTTGAGGATTCGGAAATTGTATCTAATAGTAGATACGCCATACTATAGTAGCTAGTACATTGTATCAAGTAGTTAATATGAGCCAAAATAGTAGTATATTTATACCTTATAATTAAGCAAAATGTGGACAAAGTGAGGACGGCATAATGGTCAAGGACGGAGTGGAGTGGGACAATGACAGGCCTCTGGCTCGCGCAAAGGGCGAGCTTCAGCGACACACGCAAGCCCTGAATGACTACTATGACTTAGGGCCAAAGAGATCCCACGCTTCCCTGATAGAGAAATATTTACAGTATCCTTCCAGTGAAAATGCCCCACCGACCACAAAATTAAATACAATTAGCAAATGGTCTATAATGTACGATTGGCAGGCGCGCATCGCCCGACAAGAAGAGATCAAGAACGAACTTGATCAGATAGAACTTGCACGCAAGGAGCAAGAGGAGCGCGAGCTATGGGCCAAGCGCCGCGCCGAGTACTACCATCGCACGTATGAGACCGCCGCCGACCTGCAAGAGGCCGCGGCGCAAATGCTGACCATGCTCAAGAAGTGGAAGATCAGCGAGACCAAAACGGAAGAGCCGGATGGCACGAAGGTCATCGTTCGCACCATCAAGCCCGATGTGTCTATCTCCCAACTTGCCACGGCCCTGGATACCTCTGAGGATTTGCTGGCGAAGGTGCTTGAGATTCCCGACCGCGCCGAGCGGCAAGAGGTGACAGGCAAGGGCGGCGCTCCGCTTTTTAATGACACGGAGATAATTGTGATCGAACATGAATGATCAAAAACACATAGAACTTGAAGCATCTATATTCAAGGTGGACGGAAGCACATGCACCATTGAGGATGTGGACAAAGTGACGGACGCAATTATAGAGGCTATTGAGAAGCTAGGTATGCAGATGGCGAGCCTGCAATACCTGAAAAGTGATGATGAATGAATTAGGAAGGTAACATGAAAGAAATAGCCCACATCAAAGACCTTAAGCCCGACCAAATGAACCCGCGCCGCCGTACCGAGCGCAACCTGCAAATGATTGAGGCGTCCCTGAATGAAGTGGGCGCAGCGCGCTCCATCGTAGTGGATGAAGACGGCAACATCCTGGCCGGCAACGGCACCATCGAAGCCGCAGCCCTGGCCGGTATTGAGAAGGTGCGCGTCATTGAAGCTGACGGCGAGACTATTATTGCCGTGCGTAGGTCAGGGCTTACTGAGGAGCAGAAGCGCCGCCTTTCGCTTTACGATAACCGCGCCGCCGAGTTAGCCGAGTGGGACGCGGCGGTGCTTGGATGCTTGGAGAGTGAGACGCCGGAGGTGACGAAGGGACTGTTCACTGAGGATGAGTTGCTTTACATTATAGAAAGCGAATTAGGGGAAACAGAGCAGTTATTGAAAGAAGAAACAGAGCGTATCAGACAAAGAAAAATGCTACATGTTCTCATAAGCGTAGACGTTGACAGGGCAGATGAAGTTAGGGATGCAATAAGCGATTTTGACGAAATTCCAGGAATCGAGGTGCTATATGGTTCAAACTGACAATAGCTTTTTTGCGGACAAAGTGGCGCTGAGAGCTGGTCATCTTCCGACAAAAACAGATAGAATATCTGTATTAGATTGTTTTGGTGGCGGCGGATTGGTTTGGAGCGCAGTTTCATCATCAACTGGCAGAAACATAAACAGAATTTCCATAGAGATTAAAGATGACCACGGAGTAGGCTTTCATTTGCCTGGAAATAATATGTCATTTTTGCCGTCAATGAATATAGACAAATTTGATGTAATAGACTTAGACGCCTACGGCGTACCATACGATCAACTAAGCGTGATATTTAAGAGAAACTACCGGGGCATAGTCTTTGTAACCTTTATTCAAAGCGTAGTTGGATCGCTTCCTAGATTGATGCTAGTCGAAAATGGATTCACAAAAGAAATGATAAAAAATATTCCCACACTTTTCTTTAGAAACGGGTGGGAATATTTTAAGAACTTCCTCGCCTTACATGGAGTTGGCGAGGTTTGGCATAGGCATCATCATAGGAAGCATTACTTGGGCTTCATGCTTGACTAATGGAGCGTGCTCGATGTCTGTAACGGTTACGTGATGTGGGCCTAACTCCACATCTTCAAAGAACGCCCGCAGGTCGTCCTTGATGTAGTATGACTTGCTCAACGATTCGAGTAAGTCAACGGCGGCGATTCCGAAGGCTCGCCAGTCGAATCGCTCGGCAAGTTTGTGATGGTTGAGTTTGCCGACTTTGAACAGATCGACAAAGGAGTGAGTTTGGCGGATGATTTCGAGAGCACTGTCAGGATTTAGCACCGGCTCCAATGATACCCATGTCGGGATACCTGCGGCGTGGAACAGCTCTAAAGTTTCCATGCGCTCTTCCGGCACCGCCGCCCCAGGCTCCCATTTGCGCGAGTGCTCCGGCGAGAGCAGTGTCATGGTGGCGGCGAAGGCGTCACTTGGAAGAAAAACTTCCAAGTCGCGCAATGCGTTCTTCCCGCCCTTCGTGAGCACCTGGACATTATACCCGGCGGCGTGCAAAACTTCAATTGCTTGTCGCGTCAGGTCGTGCTCATTATTTGCGTCCTGGTACGGGTCGGTGGTGAAGCAGAACAGCACGCGCTCTCCGTTGCCGGGACGCTTGCGGCAATCGCGCTCTAGCTGGCGAATGACATCGCGGCGTGGATTTGCGCAGGCGTGAAAAGCTGCGCGGGCATCGGGTTTGAACTTGTATGGCGGTATTGTCGGCACGTAACAATACCGACACCCGTGGGTGCATCCTGAGTACAAATTCACAGCAAGCGGGGCGTACTCACGGGCGCGCCCTTTGGGCTCGTATAATATGGTCATGACTTTCTCCTTTTGTGATGATAATGATAATCTAATTATACACGATAACTTAATATTTGTCAAACTGATATACTCTAATGTTTTAGGAACGTAAAACAATGACAACCGCACATAAGTTCAAGCTACCCATCACCTCCGAGGGCGCCCTTCGTGAATTCGTAGAGCTATGCTTCGGCGCATGTATCCCTGACCAGGTAGTGGTAGAGGGACACTCAACACCGTGGCGGGCCTTCTGTGATGCGTGCTTCGCCAAATCACCTGTTGTCGTGTGGGTAGGTAGTCGTGGCTTCGCGGGAAAGTCATACCTGCTCGCACTCCTTTCTACCGTAGAGGCATTGACGCAGAAAGCCGATGTGAGTATCCTCGGCGGCAGCTTTGAGCAGGCAAAGCGGATCCAGGATTACATTACACAATTCTACCGCGCGCAGAACTCACCCAAGCATCTATGGGAAGGCGAACCGCTGACAACATTGCACCGCTTTGTGTGGGGCAATACGGTCAATGCACTAACGGCATCACAGAAGAGCATTAGAGGGCCACACGCACCCAAGCTGCGCGGGGATGAAGTTGATGAAATGTCCATCGACCTCCTAGACGCGGCGTTGGGTCAACCCATGAGTGTGGTAGAAAATGGCAAGGTAGTCATCAAGGCGCAGACCGTCCTTAGCTCCACGCACCACAAAGCCGATGGCGTTATGACGGAAGTGCTCAAACGCGCCAACAAGCACGGCTGGCCCGTCCACTATTGGGGATACCAAGAGACAAGCGCAGAGGGCGGCTGGCTTCTCCCTTCCGAGGTAGAAAACAAGCGCACCGTGATCCCGGCGCAAATGTGGAAGGTGGAATATGACCTTAACGAACCGTCACCGGAAGGCCGTGCCATTATGCCGGAGAAGGTTGAGCAGATGTTTGATCCCAAATTGGGAACATTTGAAGGGCGCAACGGTGAATACATCGAGATCGAGCCGCCCATGCTTGTGTGTCCTGTCTGCGGTTGGGAGATCATAGCCGCCGACGCCACGCATAAGAAGTGCGCCGTATGCAAGAGTAAGCTCCGCAATGCCCGCTATGCCACGGGCGCAGACTGGGCCAAGAAGCAAGATCACACCGTCATTGTTACCATCCGTTATGATGTGTCTCCCTGGCGTCTCGTAGCCTTCGAGCGGCATCAGCGCAAGCCGTGGCCCAAGATGGTATCACGCTATGACCGCCGTGTTAAACGCTACGGCGGCAAGGCGGCGCATGATGGTACGGGCGTAGGTGACGTGGTAGCCGACTACTCCACGGTGCGCTCACAGGCTATCATCATGACCGGCAACACGCGCAAGAATATGTTCACAAATCACATTGCGACTGTTGAGGATCGTGGCATAGTTGCGCCGATGATAAAATGGATGTATAATGAGTACAAGTATGCTGCACGCGACGACCTTTACGGCAGTGGACATCCGCCGGATAGCATAGTCGCCGGGGCGATGTCAGAGACCGCGATAAAGACACGGCGTGGGATAGGATTCGGGTAAGCGAGGTGATAGATGCCGCAATGGATTGATCGATTATTTAGGCCAAAGGTTTACAAAGCTAATTTATTTAAGCAGCGCCGCGATGAAGACCTGCAAATGATGATGTACGTGGAGCGCCGGATGCGCAACGTAAACACCAAATTCATGCCGCTAGACTTCTCCTCACGCGCCGAGATACCACAGCACCACATCACGGATTACCAAAGCTATGTGCTGGACGGATTCAACCGCAACGCCCTGGTGTATGCCTGCATCATGTATAAGGTTCGCGCCATCACCGCCGCGCCGCTGCGGGCTTACGAGGGTACGCGGGATCAGCCCGAAGTATTGCCCGCAGACAACGACTTGACCAAGCTTCTCGACCGCCCGAACACATACCAGAGTCAGCCGGAGTTTCAGGGCCTCAATGAAGCCTATTTGAACATCGACGGCAACTCATTCGTGATGATTGATCGCGACCCCAAGACCGGCTTACCCATTGGCTTACACCCCTTGCGTCCCGACCGCGTGTGGATAATCGCCTTGCAAAACTATGACATCATCACAGCAAAGAAGCGCGGCAATAATGTCATGGATACTTGGCGCCGGCCCATGACCAGATATGAGCGCAAGGCTTACGGACAGTTAGTGCGTTCCAAGAACGGCTTTGCGAAGGTCGGCTACATCTACACGCCCGAAGGTGTGCTGCCGGGTGACACCGAGCGGGCCGTCCGTATCCCGGCCCAAGACATGATGCATGTCAAATTGCCGAATCTGTTGGATCCGCTTGAGGGCATGGGCTATGGCCTTTCTCCCTTGTCAGCCGCCGCATACAACGTGGACATGGACAACGACATCACCCTATACTTCTCAGAACTCATCGACAAGATGCGGAAGACAATGGACGGCATACTCAACTTTAGTATGCCGCTTGACGAGGAAGTCATGGGTCGTATCAAGGAGCGCTGGCAGGAGCTATACGGCGGGGAGGTCGGCGTGACGGATGCCGACGGTGAGTATCAGCGTATCATGTTAAGCCCGGAAGAAATGGATTTAGACCTCATAGACCAGCGCAATGAAAGCCGGATAGCGATGGTGTTCGGCGTTCCGCTGATCCTTGTCGGCGCCCGCTTGGGCCTACTGCGTTCTACCTACGAAAACTATCGAGAGGCGCGCAAGGCGTTCTGGGAAGATACGATGGTGCCAGAACTTGGCTGGTTTGAGCAGGAGTATAACTACTACTTGGGGCAGCCCGATAGCGGTTACTTCATCCGCTTTGACTACTCGCAGATACCCGCATTTGAAGACATCCGCGCAGATAGGCAGGCGGCGCTACTTGAGGGATGGGATGCCAGCGCCGTGACGATGAATGAATACCGCCGCGCCGCCGGCTTGTCGGAATTACCCAATGGTGATGTGCTCAAGGTGAACTTGCAAACCATCATGCAGCCGGTCTTTGAGGAACTACCAGATGATGAAGCGGGGGCAGTAGAGGCTACCGAAGACGACACCGACCGCGCCAAAACGCGTCAGATCAAGCGTCTTGACCACGAGCAGAAGGAAATGCTATGGAAGCAGCGCGATGCCGTAGCCATTGAGTATGAGCCCATCTTGCAGGATGCCGCACTTGAAGGCTTCAAGAATGACCGCCGCGCTGTAATGCAGATCATCATGCGGGCAAAGAAAAAGGCCCGCCAGGCGAAACAAACCATCAACTGGGAAGCAACCAGCCAAGAGTTGCGAGACTATTTCCTCAATGAATCCGGCGACGAATGGGCCGGGATATTCATTCCGCAGCTTGAGGGGCTCGTGACGGCGCAGGCAAACCTAACCTCCCTGGCATACGGCTTCGCTTTCGACGTGACCAACTTGTTTGCCGGTGACTGGCTAAACGACTACACCATGACCTTTGCCGACGAGATAGCGCAGACTTCCTCATCCCTAATCAATGAGATCATCCAGGAAGCCCAGGTGCGCGGGTGGTCAATCCCGCAGACTATGGAATCAATTGACACCCTCTTCAAGCGATGGATAGGGAAGGCAGATTGTGAAGCCGACGACCTGAGCGAGGCTGCCTTCTTCGCCTGCAAGCGACTGACCACCAACCGGCTTGAGCTAATCGCCCGTGACCAAACGCTACGCGCCAGCAATGCCGGGACGCGGCGCCTGTATGATGTGTGGCGCGAGGATGGCGTGGACATCACCGGGCATGAGTGGCTGACGACATTGGATGGGAGGGAGCGCGGAGCTAAGCCGACAGATAACTTTAACCATCGAGCGGCCAACGGACAACAGCGACCTATAGATACGCCATTTACAGTTAGCGGCGAGCGCCTGATGTATCCAGGTGATGAAAGCATGGGCGCATCATTGGGAAATATCATACAATGCCGCTGTCAAGAGTTAGTACTATTTGCAGATGAGTTTCCATAAAGCAATGAAAGACGTAACTAAACCCGAAAGGAGTTGAGACATGAATGAAATAACGCCCGTACTATATCATGATGAGGTACATCAATACATAGTCGTATCAGCAATGGACGCGCCAGGCATTGTTAGTTATGTGAACGATCTAAATAAGCGCGGATGGCGTGCATCAGGTGGCGTCATTACAACATTTGCCTGTGTAAACTCTGGTTTTAACTGGTATCAAGCAATGGTAAGGACAATACCGGAGCATTGCGTCAAGTTCAAGCAAAACATACGATTGCAAAACAGAGAGTACTTAGAACTCATAGCAGATGTGCAGGTATTCACAAATCATGGATTCATTGCGCAGGCAATCATTTCTAAGGATGATGAAGAAATGTTCTACCAAGAACTATTGTATTATGCGACATCTCATGATGAAACCATGAACGCATCTGATCTTTTGACATCCTACCATAGATTTGATGAACGCTGGATTAACGAAAGGTATGGTGATCATCTTAGGGTCGGACAAAAGCCACCCTCCAGGAGTTGACCATGAATGACATCGAGAATAGAGAACTTGCGCACTTCACATGGTCATGTTCAGCCATGATCATGGCGCAAATAACGATGCACTCGAACTATGAATATAGAGGCATAGCGGCGATTGCGTCTTTTCTGCTAACTGCGTACAATTCAATGCGTCTCATTGAGATATGTTCCGGCGTGAACATCATCAAATGGCTCACTGTAAGTTTATTTTTGCTCGTGCTTACTTCCATAATCATATTGCCATGTGTACATGTTGGCGTCAATGTGCTTGTACATGATTCCCACTATGCCATAGGATTTTATTCTATGGTTGTCATTACTGCGCTTATCCTCGATTCACTTGAGCCATTTTATAAAAAGGTGATGAGGTATGCAAAACAATAAAAACCCGAAAGGAGTTAAGTCATGAAACAATATACAATTGTATCCGCAAGGTCAGCGCCAGAACTAACTAATAAGGTGCGTGTTCTCTCAGAGTATGGATGGGAGCCCATTGGCGGCATGATAACCACGCACTTCCTAATCAATGCTTGCTACAATTGGTCTCAGGCAATGATTAGAGAGGTCGAAGAAGACCAGAAAACTTGGTATATAGAGGTTAATGTTCATGCGTCAATTCTTACAGAAATGAATGTCAAGGCGCAAGACCTAGCAAACCACGGATTTTTCGCTATAACTGATGTGCTAGAGATCAATGATGGTGTGTCTCAGAAAATGGTGTGTATAGCCACGTCAATGGAAGAATCTCTAATAGCATACATGCTTCAGGAAAAGTACAGTTAACCCCGAATCATTGCGCATTTTGCGGAGAGGTGATCGATAATGTGTACGCGGACAGCGACCACAAAGACGACTGTGCGCGTGTTGCCGTTATGGAATTCGTCAATCGACATTCCGAGACATTCTATGAGATTCTCGGATACTACCCAGGAGTGTCATAATGAAGAAATCTATTCGCAAGATACTAGAGTCAATAGTTTATGACGAACCGTTTTTGACGGAGATCGGTATTGATGCCACATCCCACCGCCTAACCGCAGTGTGGACATGTAAATACTGCGAGGCCGATTTGACCGCTGTGTCAAATCCTGACAGCCAGAAGGCACACAAGCGTGATTGCCCATACATAATCGCACGCAAGATTCTCAAAAAGAGCAAATGAATAACTTAGGAAGGTAAAAACATGCCTTATACAACCGTTAGAGAAGTACGTCAACACATAGACAAAACCGTCCAGGAAGATGATCCAGTAATCAAGGCCCTGATCCTCGCCGCCGGAAATGCTATCGACCGCTTTACCGGACACTATCAACAAGACGGCGACGGGAACGATATAGAAGCCTTCCTCGCGCCAACCACTGCAACGACGAAGATATACGCAGGTAGTGGTCTCGCGCATCAATGGATTGAGGAGTGCGTGGAAATCACAGCAGTTGCAGTGAAGGATTCCGTCACATCCGCAACCTACACCGCATGGACGGCAGGTACGGACTGGATAGCCTTCTCCGGCCCGGCAGCGGATCCGAACTTTAACCGCATACCCTACACCGGGCTCCTTCTTGCCGCCAACTCAAGCTACGGTATCTTTACGAGTGGTAGCTTCAATGGTCCGGCGGGCTTCCCGCCGGGCAACCTTGACCGCCAGCGCGCCACGCCCACGGTGCAGGTTACGGCGAGATGGGGCCATTCAATCACGACGCCGGAGGAGATCACCACGGCCTGCATCATGCAAACAGCACGCTGGTACAAGCGACTACAAGGCGCACAGGATATTACCCTAGCGAGTGATGACTTTGGTACAATTCTATACCGTCAGGTGTTGGATGCTGACGTTAAGATGATCTTGGTAAACAGCCGCTACTACAAGCCCGCGATAGGGCGGCGATGATGAGTAGGCAATTTTGGATGAAACTACGCCAGGGCCTTCTCATGATCGTAGATGCGATTGAGGATGAATTAGGCATGTCGCCCACTACCGCAGAGATACGCCGGGAGTTCAAGACCATGGCGAAGTTGCGTCCATAGCGATTATGGTGTATAATAGAGTAGTAAGGTAAAACATTAGGCAGCCCGAAAGGAGCGCCGCAAGCACTTAATTGTGCTGCGGCGCGTTTTGCATTATGCCCACAGATATACAAATAGAAATCAAGGGACTAAAAGAGGCCCAAAAGAAGGTAGAGCAAGTCATCCGCGACTTGGATGGCGACGGCTTGCTCAATGCCATGCGCAAGGCTACACTCCTTGTACAGCGTGACGCCAAGCGCCTGTCTCCGGTAAAAACCGGCAGACTACGCGCCAGCATTACACCAGAGATCAGAACCAGCGCAGGCGGGAAGCGTATCATGGGCGTAGTGGGTAGTAATGTGGTGTATGCGCCCAAACAAGAGCGCCGCCGTCATTATCTGCAAGGCGCACTTGAGAAGAACTTGGCGAAGATCGAAAAGCTACTCGATGATGCAGTGGCCTGGATAGTGGAAAAATGAGTGGAACGATAACCTTAGTGCAGATAGTCAATGCAGTGGCGCGCACACTCGGCGCGGCGACAACCGTTGTGAAGCGCGTGCAAAGCTCCGGCGTCAGGCAGCAAGAGACATCATGCTCAGGCGTATGTCTTGGCCCTATCACTGAAGGCATCAATGACAATGGCACACTACAGGTGTACTGGGACAACAGCGGGACGGTAGACTCCCAGGGTGACACGAGCAAGACGACCTTTAGCAAATCCAACGGCACCATTCAATACGACTTCACTATCATAGCCGACTTGTACATTTCAAAGCGCAATCATCTTGGTGAAAACATCTATAATCAGACATGCGCCTTCGATGCTTTGCAGACCATCTTTGATGATCAATCATGCGGATCGCTATTCGGCATAGATGGTATACGCAACTTTCAATACAACATCCAGCGCGCCACCTTTCCATACACTAGCGACCTCTACGCCGGGCTGCGCTGCACAATTCAGGTGAGGGTATTCTAATGGCACTTTATCGCACAACGGACAATTTGAGTACCGGACAGCGGCGCGGGCAGGTTTTTCGTGGTGAGGCGCTTAGCGCAAAGGCCCTGCGTATACTAGAGGAAAAGGGCGTGATTTACAAGATCAATACGCCGCCGCTTAACATCTTGCAGGGCTGGCAAGAACGTGCAACCCTGCTCAAGAAGTACGAGATCGAGACGGTTGGCGACCTGCTGTATGCAGATGCGGCCGAAATTGATGACGTAGAGGCAGAGGAGCTTAAAGCCTGGCAGGATCAGGCGTTTTCATTTATCACTGCACCCGCGCCGGATGGCGAAGGCTGCAACTGTAAACGGAGGTAATGACGATGGCTAAAACTGGTTATTCGATTCCGCAGAGTTGTGTAAAATTAGAGATCGCACCATGCGCCGCTGGCGTATGTGGATCATGGACGGACATTAGCGGACATTTTATGAGCGTGAGCAATACGACACAAACGCGCATAACTGCTGAGACGCAGGTATTCGGTGACGACACGCCTATCATCAACGGCGGCAAGCGCACTGCGGTCAATCCGCTATTTGCAGGATTGTATACCGAGCAGCCGACAGATGCGTTTTTGGCGATTGCCGCTAAGTTTGAGGATGAGGATTGTGATGATGCCCGCTACTGCGCGCGCTGGTCTCCTGCCGGTGGCGCCATTGGCGACAAGCAGTATGAGGTGCGCTGCGGTGTGATCCAGGACTTTGACTATCCCGGAGGCGAAGCGTCCGAAGCCTCGCCTATTCCGTTCTCCTTCTCGCTATTCAGCGACAAGATTCACCGCGATACCATTTCGAGTTAGGAGGAACCATGAAAGCTGAACTTAAAGAGTACAATATTAAAGTCAGCATCCCGGAACCGTTCACGCAGGGCGCGATGGAGTTGTATTTCGGCACGGAGCGAAACGTCAAGGACGAGTACATCAAGGCGCGTAATAAGCGCACTGGTAAGGATGACCAGGGCATGAGTGGGCCTGAATACAATGGCGTCGTCGCGCGCACCCTGGCCCGGCTCGGCTGGTGCAGCTACAATGAGAGCGCCGTGCATGAACTTGACCCGCGTGCCGTGACTTGGATTTCCAGCATTGCGCAGCGCGAAATACTGAGCTATGCACAAATCCCAAAAGCATGATACTCGCGGCGGTTGCAACGGCTGATGACGCCAGCGCAACGCCGCCGCGAGAGCTAACGCATGCGTTCAGGATGCGCGGTTGGAATATCAAGCCGTACCCAGGGGCCTTCAATGAATGGCCGGCGGGGGAGCTAAACCGCATCTTGGCATCATGGGCTTACTATGACGCGTGGCGAGCTTGGACAAATCGGCAGATAGATGGCAAAATCTCGGACTGGTTGGCACAGCACAAAGAGCAATGGCCGCTCATACAGGACATAATCAAATTACGAAGTGAATTAGAAAACAATGGCGCGTAGAAACAGGGTAGAAGTACAGGTCGATACATCATCGGACACTAAAGGCATTAAGAATATTGAAGATGCCTTTGATGCCCTGCGTAAATCCGCGCCATTCGCAGGGGCCGCCGCAGCAGCCGGGGCTTTAACTGCTACGTTTGAAATGGCGAAGCTCGGCGCTTCCGTGAACACGGTAGCCGACCGCTTTACTGCACTTGCCGGTAGTGAGCAAGAGGCTGACAAATTCCTACGCCAGATCCGCCAGGCGACTAACGGCACTATTGACAGCATGACCTCTATGCAGGCCGTGTCGAAATTCCTGTCAATGGGCCTCGCTGACAATGCTGACCAAGCAGCCAAGCTGACCAGCATGGCCGTGGCATTGGGCGACCAGACCATGAGCGCGGGCGACCGTATTGGAGACTTTAGCGCGCTCCTGGCAAACCAGTCAATCCCGCGTCTTGACAACTTCGGGATCAGCAGCGCTCAGGTGCGCACGCGTATTGAGGAACTGCAAGCCGCCATGCCCGGACTATCCCGCGAGGCAGCCTTTAACAATGCCGTGCTTGAAATCGGGGCGCAGTCTATGGAGCGCCTGGGTGATTCCGTGAATAGCCAACAGGCCAGCATTGACCGGCTTACCGCCATTGTCACAGACTCCAAGAACGCCTTTGTCTCTTGGGTGGCTGACGGCATAGTCCCGGTTCTGAACAGCGCCAGCAAGGTCTTTACCTTCACCCGCGACCTAAGCGACGCACTAGCTGACAACACACAACAGGCCATTGATGCGGGCCGCACATGGGAAGACTACGCGCGCACTCAGATGGTTGCTATTCAGACCACCGCAGAATTTGACCGGGTTGCCCAAACTGTACGCAAGTCACTATTTGAAGAAGGCATGGCCGCGCAGGAAGTTGACAAGATTTTTGGCGATAATAACTTGGTCATTGATGAGGCCATTCGCCTGGGCGTGGGTTTTGGCGACACTATGGATCGTGTCACCTTTGAGACTACGCAAGCGGCCCGCGCCGGCGAGTATGCCAGCGAGGGCTTTAGTGATATGGGCGTCAGCATGAGAAGCGCATCCCAAGACGCCGAGACACTTGAGGGCGCAATTGCCGCGACCAAAGACGCCGTTTCACAATACCACACATTATTGAGCGGGCCAATAAGTCAAGAGGTTGAGAGCTTCACCGAGAAACAGCATGAGGCCCGTGTCAAAGTGCGTGAACTCAAAGACCAGATAGCCGAACTTGAAGGTCGGCGGTATCTTACAGATGATCAGAAGGGCCAACTTTCAGACCTGCAAGGCAGCCTGCGCGACGCACAGCAAGCCGTTGAGGATAATGCAGCGGCCCATGAAGAAGCGACACGCCGCATACTGCTAGGATTCCTTGAGCAACGCCTGGCCCTAGATGGGCTTACACAAGCTGAGCTTATGGGCTTACAGCAGGTTGCCAATGAGTGGGGCCTGCTGGATGACGCAACGCTTGAGGCCATTCAAGGTATAGATGAAATTGCCTCACAATTTGAGAGCGGCGCAGTTGACGCACAGGGCATGGCGGATGCCGCCGGTAAACTCTCAAGAGAACTGGATGGGATCAGTGATGTAGAGATCATTGAGGGCGACCCGATAGAAAAGCGCACCGACAAACTACTTGCTATGGATGGTGCAGTACAAGGGCTTGCGAAAGACACAGAAGAAATCACTAAAGAAATGACGCAGGTGGGGAAGCGCGGCGGCAAATCAATAGAGGCGATTGATCAGCGCATGGCTAACATGCGCGAAACATTAGGCATGTCAGTTCGTGAAACGCGCAATTTAACACAGGGACTAGATACCGTTGCAGTAGAAGCGGCGCCACGTATGCAAGCCATAGTCGAATCTATGCAGACAGTGGATGAAAGTATAGTCGGCATGAGCCAGAGCACTTCCGAGTTTGTTGGCACACTATCAGAGGCGGGTGAGCGCGGCGCACAAGTTGGTAGTGCAATGGAGGAAAGGTTCAGCGCGAACCGCAGGGCATTACATGAAAGCTCGAACGCTGCGCGCAATCTTGGCGGGGCTATGGAAAATCTGAGCGGAAGGGCGCGTACCGCAGCCGGAAACCTTGAAGGCGTATCCAGTGCTGCCGCTGCAATTCCGCGTGACATCAATATCAACGTCAATGTCACCGGCGACAAGCTACCCGGTGAAGGCGGTGCCGCCGGTGGATTCACGGGACGCACCGAGCAAGAGTTCTTCCAAGCAGGCATGACGCGTTTCGTAAACCGACCCACAGCTTTCAACTTCGTGGCAGGTGAAGCTGGTGCCGAGCAGGTCACAGTTGCGCCGCTTGAAGGATCACGGGCGCAGGCTACCGGCGGCGGTGACACCTTCATTACTAATGTCTATGATGGCGGGGCCGCCCGCGTACTTGGCGCAATGATTCAAGACCGGCGCTCCCGACGCCTTAACTCATTCATGGGGGTAGGGTAATGGGAACCTGGTATGATGTGGGCGGACGTCTTGCTACCTCCAAGCAGGACATCAACCAGACATGGACATTTTTCATGCGCTGCCCGATTCAGCCGCCTATAACTGCATCAATGCTGCGCTTCCGTGTTGTAACTGCACCCGCCGGAGCGCGCTACAGATTAGGGATTTACAGCGATGTGGCAAGTCTACCATCGGCCCTGCTTGCTCAGACGGCAGATTTTGCCGTGGCGGTCGGAGCGGCGCAATATGAAATAGCACTAGCCGGCAGTGTAGTGCTGACGACAGATTACGTGTGGATCGCACGCCAGGTCAATAACAACACATCATTTATTAATGAGACCGGCAGCGATGACCCATCCGTAATTCGCACCGACCGTCTTACCGGCGGCTATGCGGCAGGCTTCCCGGCTGTGGTCGGGGCGCTTAATAGTGATGCCGAGGCAGCATGGTGTGGACTATTTACTGAGGCGCATGTAACCGCCAATCCACAGGGCTGCTATTTCATAGAATACTCGACCGATAACATTAACTGGGTGGATGTCAGCGGCTTTGCCAATTCAATCCGCACCCCGCGCCGCTCCCGGCGTTTTTCTGAGACGCAGCCGCAGGCAACGGACACGCCCATCGTGTCAATGGGAAAGCGTATTGCCGAACGCGTGACTATTGAGGTACTTTACACGGAAGCCGACGGGATGGTATTCAATGCGTTGCGGCAGCGTTTTGAAAACAATGAGCTCCTAATGCTGCGTTGGGCGCCGACCGGCGGCGCTGTTGGCGACTACAATTTCACTACAGATGCAACATATAGCTACATCGTGGATATGGAAGTACCGGGGGCCAATGCGCGTAATAGTGCAGAGCCGCTTATTGCTACATTTACAGTGATTACGCAGGACGTAACGCAGGGGGTAGTATAATGCAGGATTACACATACCAAAAAGTGGCAGTGGTACACTGCCCGGAATGTCAGGCGCGCATTTTTATCCAGCGCCCTATTGCGCCGGGACAGCAGATAGTCAAGACATGCCCAGGGTGTGGCTTGCGCGTGATCTTTGAGCGCAAAACCGAAACAGACACGGCGCGCCGACCTGGACCGAGTGAGGTAAAATGAACCACGCAATTATTGAGCTTTGTAGAGAGTTGGGCATTGAACCAAACGCCCTGTGTGTATTTTTCGCGCACCTAACGGCACGAACAACATCAGTTAGAGTCGCGGGTATGGCCGCAAATCCAAGCTACACAGTATTAAATTATGGTAATAAGTCAATACCGCCGCACATTTTAGACACCGAGGTCGTGACCATCGAAAAGCTACCCGTCAGTGGAAAAACTGTGCGCGGCGGCTACACAGAACGCCTGCATATCCTCGTGATAGATGAGAAGTGGGCGAGGGCACAGGAGAAGCAACATGCCGACTAACTTCCCGCAACAGGGCGATGATCTAAAGGTAAGCCTGCGCAATTCCAATTATCCGCAGTTTGACCGGGCATGGGCTGAGGATTTACGCGACGACTACCCACAGATATGGGATGCCGGTGGTAATATTCGCGGTAATGAAGCCTTTACGCTATGGGGGCGTGCGCGTGACGGCAGTGAAGGTGAGGCCGTGCTTGAATGGATCCGCGAACGTGAAGCATGGGCCGCAAGACATTTTGACAACGGCGACGCTTTTACCGGCAGCAGCCCGGATGAGCCGAACATTTCAAATATCGCCGGAGTCGTGGCATGGGTGAAGTGGGGCGTCGTTGGGCAGTTGGGCGAAGGTCGTATGAAGGAGGTTCTAAACACTATGAAAAAGAAAATTGATGCGCAGAAGCTACGCAAGACGGGCGCATACCGCAATCTTCCAGACTATGAAGTCAAGCGGATGCCTACCTTTGTGGTCAAGGCCGATGAGGCCCAGGGCATAGTTGAGCAGGTCGTGGCCGTCATTGGCAATATTGACGATGGCGGCGACATGATCATGCCGGGAGCCTTCACCAAGAGCATTGACGAAAGTGCCCGCCGGGTGCGTGTCCTTGATAATCACCAGGCGCACTCAATTCACAATGTCATCGGTAAGCCGCTATGGATGCGTGAGGTCGGGCAGGATCAATTACCCGTGGAGGTGCTACGTTATGCCCCCGATGCCACCGGCGGCCTGCTCGTGGCTACACAGTACGCCATGAAGACGGATAACGGGCGCAATGCCTTCAATCTCGTGGCTGGCGGCTTCGTCACGGAAAGCAGCATCGGCTATGACCCGGTACAGATTGAGTTTGTCGAAGCCAACTGCAACGGTGAGAAATGCAGCGTGCGACAACTAAAGGAAATCAGGCTATGGGAGTATAGCAACGTGTTGTGGGGCATGAATCCCGCGACCGCCACACTCTCAGCGAAGAAAACGGAGGGCGATATGAAGAAAGATAAAAAGGCCGTGCTGACTTATCAGAACTTACCACTTGCATCGCGTGATCGCGCATGGGATTCTACGGAAGCGGAGGGGCGTGTACGTCGTTGGGCAAGTGAAGACGAAAGCGAAGACTTGGATACGATAGACTGGAAGCGATATGCGAATGCCTTCTTTTACCGTGATCCAGAAGCCGACGAGCAGGTTGGTGGATACAAGCTCGGCTATGCTGATGTGATCAACGGCGAACTCACTGCAATTCCTAGCGCAATTTTTGCCGTTGCCGGAGTGCTACAGGGAGCACGTGGCGGTGTGGGTATTCCAGAAGCAGAGCAAGAGCGCGTCAAGACGCAAGTTGCGCGCTACTATGCCAAGATGCGCGAGGAGTTTGACGACGACGGGCTTGTACCTCCGTGGGATCAAGAGGAAATGGGCGCGAACAAAGGCAATGAATCAAAAATGCAAGGTATGCCCATGTTCGGTGACTATTTACAGGGCTGTATTCATAAGATGTACACCATGATTTGTGACGACTCGTACATGTACGGAAACATAGGCCGCGAACAGCGCAAGCTAATGAGCAGTATACTTGGTGATATGCTTGACTTATTCTCTGATAGGTGCCCGCAAGAGATTTACGAAATGCCGTCGCACACTACCTACTCTTATATGATGGCGCTTGAGGATGCTGTCAGCGAGGTAAAGGCCAGGCGCGCCATTAGCAAGGCCAACGCACAACGCATACGCGCAACCATTGACCAGATCCATGCCGCAGCCACCGCGCTTGAGGAGATGCTGGATACCGCCATGCCTTCTGAGGAAGAGCCCGTGGAACCGGAAGACGACATGGCAGGTAATGAAGATGAGGAAAATAAGGGCCGCGACACTGAGGCCGGG
>Ga0180438_10001273_pt1 | contig 44752 bp, 64 predicted proteins | sample SS_ome_12_FD_132455 | JGI IMG/M metagenome (GOLD analysis project Ga0180438, IMG submission 132455) | Hypersaline lake sediment archaeal communities from the Salton Sea, California, USA - SS_3_D_2 metaG | ecosystem: Environmental > Aquatic > Non-marine Saline and Alkaline > Hypersaline >...
AGATGAAGATGATGAACTACTACTTGACGATTCAGATGAAGATGAAGATGAAGAGCTACTCGACGATTCAGACGAAGATGATGAACTACTACTGCTGCTTGATTCAGAAGATGATGACGATTCTGATGAAGATGAAGAACTACTACTGGATGATTCAGATGAACTTGAACTTGAACTACTACTCGACTCAGACGAAGATGATGAACTCGAACTTGATGACTCAGACGATGATGATGAAGATGAGCTTGCCGCCGCATACTCATCAAAGCCAATATCCCAAGCACTGCGGGTATCGCCATCTATGTCATCATCAAATGCGAAATTCCCATCAGCCGAAAGATCGGTGCCGTTACCACGGCAAACCGTATCATCACTATCTAGATGATAATCGTCATTATCTGAATCTACATAGGTTGGATTTCCCTCTCCTTCGTCTATGTTGGTCGTATCGGTTACTGTTCCGCTGATCCCAACTGTTGCTTTTAATACATTATTTGTTGCATAAATAGTTCCAGTGGTTGTACCTGATTCGTTTATCCCTTTGTCTATAGTATGAATTGTATTGTTAAAAATATAAATATCGCCAGCTGGTTCTTGGCAACGTACACCCTCATTACTATCTAATAATAAATTATTGACAAAATATACTTCACCGGAATCAGGTCGGCCATATATACATCTATTGTCCACTCCTGCATTCGTACTTTCGTAAACCAGGCAACCAACAACAGCCGAATAACCAGAGTTAGAATCAAATTGTATGGTATTAATATAATTATTACCCGAAGTTGTTTTTGCTACAAGGTCTTGAATATACTGATATTCTTCGTCACAATTAATGACATAATTTTCTGGTGCCGATCTATGAAATTCGGCGCAACTGCCATCACTTTTCGGAATACCGGAGTGTTTTGCCCCAGATGCAGGGCGGACAATACGGCAATAAGCAGCAGAATAAGTACCGCCACCCAGGATGACTCTATCATCATGCGCCCCGGCATAAACCTCTAAAACCTCTGAAACCTCAGAAGAAGTTAAATCATTATCAGTAGCCGCCTCCCATGTAGCAACAGACGAGTAGTCCTTACCACCACCAGAATCATAGCTACTGACATTTTCGTTTGTACCGGTTCTGCGACTGCTTGCCATTACAGGTAATTTCCAGTGACCTTATCAAACACAAGCCCTTCAACTCGAAAAGGCTTTCGAGGTGCAAGATAAGTTAGATTATCTTCATCCAAAATCATAAATGGTTGATAGATATCATTCGGGTTTTTTGCTCGATCAATATCAAAATCAGGAAAGTATTCTTTTAAGGTTCTTAACGGAATACAATAACGGCGCTTTTCATATCTTTTCCGCTTTTCCTCAAACCATCCTAAATATAGAGTTTTATCGTCAAATGCAGGCCCATCAAGTTTCCACAAATCTGTTTCTTCAAGCCCCTCAATTCTTAACCATATATAATCTTTTGTTTCCTTTGTACCGATCACATAATGAGGGTTGCGGACCGCAATAATATCTCCCACACAAGCCCTTTCGCTCGCTGGTATGTCGGGGCGATTAACAGTCAACACCGCCACTTCTACAACCGGCCATTTTCTCCAACGATAACCCATGATCAATCATCCTTTGATATTCGATTAACTACCGCATCCTTTAAATCCTGCAATGTTTTATTCGGCAGATTTGGCAAGGCCGCAACACCCGTTTTTACATCAGCGAGATTGTTCGCATTTGCTATGACCGTCTTATAGTCCATCAGCCATTCACGGACTGCGTTAAACTGATGCTCGATTAAAACATCAAATGTAGCTACCAGCAATCGCCGCATCGCAGGGTTTATATTGATCATATTACGAGCGCTATCAGCCTCTTGCTCTTTTTCATCATCATCTTCATACGCCTGATAGCCGTCTATTTCCTGCTGAGTAGAGTTGCGCACCGTGGTATCGTCCCATTTTTTAGATATGCCGAGTATGCGACGTTCACCAGTTTCAATATCAATGTAATTTGTTCCGTCAGTAAATGTAGGGTCAGTCAGCACTCCCCAGTATTTTGGGTCTGAATCAGCAAAGGTCTGCCCTTTTGTGGATATTTTGATTACTTCTCCAGATGACTTTCTATATAATACGGTTGTTGCCATTTTACTTTCCTTCTGTTACAAATTTATATACAATTTTAGTGCTCATGGAACCGCGTGCATATTTTTCGGTCCTAATGGTTTCACGAGCAATAGACAAGGGTCCGAATGCTCGCTTGTCCTCCCGTATTTATCCGTATATGTCGCAGTATAGACATGTTCCTCATTTGGTAGACCTGATATATCATACCTGATTGACAAATCGTTTTCCAGTGCAATGTTATCAGCCACGATGATACCATCAGCGTATATGGTTGCCGATACGGGGCATTCAGTCAATTCCTCATCCCCACAAGGTCCATAAGGATCACTAATTAGATACGGTCCAGCCTGGCATATACTTACCATCACCAATACTGCCAAAATTGCTAAGAATAGTTTTTTCATTTCTTCTCCTTAGTTTATCGAAACTCCCTGAAAAGATACGCCTTGGATGTTTGCATTTGTGCCATCTCCTTCCAACCCATAAGCCCCGATAATCCAAGTTGGATGCTGGTCTTCTTGAGCTTCGATTGTTACTGACGGTGGCGATGCTGTGTGATTTGTAATGTCGGGGTCAAGTAAATCATCGTAAGAATCTCCAAGGTCGTAGCCAGCATTAGCCACTACCCCATCAGCCGTACTTGTCGGCCAAAACTCGTCCGAAGCTGGATTTTTAAAGTCGGGATTATCGTCATAATTGTCGCCAGCATAGGACTGGCTGTTTAATTGAGTCGCAGTATAGTTTGATCCCTCAATTTCTGCAAAAGTATGTCCATCTGCATCTTGATTGTAGTCATCACAAATATTATTATAAAACTCATAGCCAGACACAAGACCCTCAGTATCTACTACAAATATACATTCTCCACCGACCTTTTTGATAGCGTTATTATATATCTTATTTCCTATTACATCCCCAAGTCCACCGTCTATAGCACTAAGTTTTATGCCATGATTGTTTGAGTTGTTATCGTTATCATAGATAGTATTATTATAGATCAAATTATTTGAGCTGTCATACGATGCATCTGTATACGATAGTATATCTATGCAGCCTTGATCTGATCTTGGGTGTTTAGCATTATTGCAAGACAAAACATTACCATAAATTTCGTTACTGTCGCCGCCGTATATTTCGATACCTTGCCCGTGATTTTTGCAGTAGTTAAATCTTATAATATTGCTATCAGAATTATAGTTAAACCCAATGCAAAAATCCTCATGAGTAGATGACTCGTAAAAATAATTGTATTGTGTTGTATTATTCGTTCCATTTTGGTGCTGAACGCCCCCGTGGTCACTACCTGTACAATGGTTATATTGAAAAGTGTTGCTATCACCACATACCTGAAAACAATCACCACCAGAGGGAGCGGTTTCATCATCTTGGTCATCCAAATCAATTAAATTATATTCTATTAAATTGCTGTCTCCCCCATTGTCGCCATAACAACCGGCCTCTATACCTTCGCTGACATAGAAAATATAGTTATACCTTGCCTTGTTATTATTAGACCTAAACCGTATCCCATATTCTGCTGTATCCAATTTTAGAGAATTTATCTCTATATAAGTTGAAGTAGCACTATCGGGAGTTACAATAAGGTCGGTCGAATCATAAGTCCCATAGAATCGGGGCTTTGTTAGTCCCCCCGAACAGTTTTGCCCAAAAGTTTCGTTTCCGCCATCCTCGTGACTGCCGTCTGCGTTATAAGCGCCAATTATTATATAATCCCCGGAAGTACCGCTGTTCGAAATGGAGATGTTTCCGTTATAAGCCGTTCCGCATAATTGGCGGTAATCGTTACCAGTAGTGATAGTTAGGTCGGACCACTCATCAACAGGACCATCAGCCCCACCATCACATACATGAGTAGTGCCATCACCAGGAGTACCGCAATCAGGATTGATATAGTAATCCGCTCCCCACCCAGGCAAAGCGAAAGCTAAAATAAGAAGTATATATATGTAAAGAAGTCTTTTAATCATCCGCGCTTATCCTGTTTCTAATTGCATTAAAAGCCTGTGAATAGTCTATTTGCGGCAGACCATGTTGCGCTCGTAAAACGTTTAGTTGATCGACAAGCTCTTTTATTAAAGCGATAAAAATTCTTCTATACTTCGGGTCGTTTTGCATTAAGCTTTTTGCATTTTCAGCTATTCGCGCGTTTTCATCGCTTTCAACATATAAATCGAATCCATCAATCTCTTGCTGAGTTGCGTTTCTAACTGTTCCATTGTCATTTATTTTAGTATACCCAAGCCCTCTCGTTCCCTGTGGTGTTCTCCATTCATTTCCATCAGGGAAAGGAGGATCGGTTAGCACCCCAAAATAAGTAGCATCGAACTCTAAAAATTGACTATCGGACACACTTATATCACAAACCTCCCCGCTTGAAATGCGATATAAGACAGTCGTTGCACTTGCGAAGTTAAACGATAAGAAAATAAAGATTGCAGCTAAAATTGTTTTTTTCATAGTATAAATCCTTATGGAGTATAACAAGTCCAGGTTCCCTGGTTTTCCCACACTACCCATGTGCCATCAGTACGGCCGCGTAGTACAACAAAATCCCCAGCGGCTTTAGCGCTGTTATTTGTGATACCTTGCCCCTGTGTACAAGTAGTTCCATTAGGCAAAATAATGTAATCCGTTGCATTTGGCTTTATCTGTAATGCATAGGTATTATTTCTATCCATTGCTCGTAATGTGCTTCCAACATCTGTATCACATAAACCAGAATCAGGGGCGGTTATAGTCTGGACTGCTCCCGATCCAGTTGCATAAACCTCCTCATAGCAAACAGTGGACGAAGACAGATCATAATCGCCTGTTTGTGCTGTGCTCTTTATACCTGCATCGATATACATTGCCTCAATCCCGGCAGAAGAGTCGATCTTTCTATCTGTCTCCCAGGCATTATCACTTGCATCAAAACGAATTACTTCGGTATGAGTACCATTGATAACACATTCTATCCAAAAGTCACCGTACTCGGCATCCTCGGTAGTGGTAGTAAGATTAGAATATAGAGTGCAGGAAACCTCATCCGCATCATCGGCTCCTGCAGCATCACTATCTCGAAATGGTAATTGAGGATCAGTATTACCCTCTGAATCTATACTTCCAACATTATTCAAATCATAGGTATTAACATCAAGATCCTGCCCAAGGGTGTGGAGAGCTTTAACGAGATTAGATACCTGGATCTTCTTAGATACCCCACCATCATTAATATAGATCTCATCCGAATCAGCAGGGATAGCAGCTAATTCCGTAAGATCAGAAAGCTTAGAGCTTGCTCCTACTCCAGCCGCAGCATCCAAATCCTCCTCAAGTTTGCTATCTTCTAAAGCCTCAATCCTGCGGTCAAGATCAACAATCATCTTAGGAGTAGCACAACCTGCCAATAACAAAATTAAAAATAATAAAAATAGTCTTTTCATGCTGGTATCCCCACAAAGAATATTTTATCGACTACACCGTCCGCTTCCCTGATAAGGTCAGTCTGTGGCTCAATGATCAGAATCTTCTCCTCCAATAAACAAATATTGCAGACATGAGCCCCTTGTTGATGTTTGAATGAATGCCCTTTCACCTGCCCGAAAGGAATAGGATTATTAAATTTTAGCTTTACATTCTGCCCTACTTCTCTACTCACAGAGGCGCATAGCTGAAGTGCGAAATCATCACAATCAAATCTATAGCCCCTGAATTTAATTCTTTCTGTTTTATCATGCTTAACCAACCATCGCACATCATCCTCAGTCGGATATTCATATTCGTAATCATTCAGCCAGATATTCTTGCAGTCTGGCCAAAGTTTCCTTATCCTATTTCTAATCTCTTTATACGATATTCCCATATTATAATATACCTTAGTACTAATTTAAAAAGAAAGTTTAATATAGGCTAAATGAGGCTGTTTAAAGCTATGTTCTAAAGCTTTCTATTACCTCACATATATCCTATTTACAGATGTGATCCCTCTCTTACTGTCAATCAGTAGAAGGGATTGCTGAGGGCGTTCAAACCCGACCTTAGATGCAATCGAGTAAGCACTATAACCGATCACTGACCCATTCGCTAAGAATAGATCAGGGTTCATAAATTTATGCCAATGCCCCATTACATCCAAATCTGCTTTACGTCCTTTATTCCATTCCAAGATGGCTTTATTAGCAGGAATCGTCACACCACCTATACCTCCATAATAACGGATTTTATCACCATGATGGAATCGCAACATCACATCATAAATCTGTTTATAAAGGTGGTAGCCCTGCGCGATATCAAAACTAACATTATCATCACCGGCATACCATAGCTCAAGGAATTTATACATTAGCCACTCATAGCTATGCTTCACCCTAGTAGATGCCCGGCTATAACCTTCCTTGCTGTCCCTGCCATGGTTACCATCACAGCCGATAATTATAATTTTATCAAACATCCCTTCTTCTTTCAAAAGACGGATACCTGATATAATCCTATCCAGGCAAAACAGGATCTCTTCCTGAGGACTGCCTTCATTAGTCTCCTTCGCATCATCATAAAACATATTAGTAATTAGATCTCCAAGGAAAGCTAACACGAATGTATTTATTTCAATTCTTGATCGAAGGACATCCACCCATGCTAAACATCCCTGAAAAAATCTCTCTATACTCTCCCTTGCAATCTTACTGTTATAAACATTCAAGCCGCTGACTGTGGCAGGATCAACCACCTCCAGTGAATGCCAATCAGATGCAATCCCAATAATAGTTCCTTCTGCCGTACCAGTCTTCTTAGATCTTGTAATAGGTTTTGGCTCGACATATGATCTTGCCAGTAAATCAAGCCACGAGCTTGACTGCTTAAACTGTTCAAAATCATCCCTTAGCAAATTGTAATCATTATCCTTACGTCTTAATTGGCGCCTAAGGTTTTCAATCGCGGCATCTACCTCATGTTGTTTTGCGGCATCTACCTCTTCTTTAAATTTCTCAATAGGAGTCTTTTTTTCATCAGTCATATGGATTACCTCCACCCATTAATTATTTCTCTCATTTTATCAATTATATCAGGATGGCCCCATATAATAACTCCATCCTTGCGGACTTGAAGATGCTTATACTCCTCGGCATATCGCCTCCACTTACCAATCGAGACACCGCATTTAATCCTGAAATCTTTATCCTCCATGTAGCCAGGTTCATCATTGATTACCAAGCACTTATCAATTCCTTCCTCTATCTTTTTAGGTATAATGTAGCCATCATCATACTTGCTTCTAAACTCATTTAGGGTTCCAGCTGAAATATCTCCCTTCTTAATAGTAGATTGAATAATTGATCCTTTCCTGAATTTATTGATCACTTTTCTAATTGTTGCCCTATGGACACCTAATCTTTTAGCTAATTCGGTTTTATTGAGTGTTGGCCCATATTCATCATACTCGTCTAATATTTGATCTTTAATCTCATCCGGCAATGGTTTCATTCTTCAGCCTCCATGAATTCTATCAGGTAATCCATGATGTCTCTCTTACTAAGCTCAAGCAAGAAAAATAAATCACTGATTTTTATTTCTCTATCTCGAGAGCCCATCTTTATTACTCTATGAGATTCACCTTGAGCCATCAGTACAAAGTCATCAAACTTGTCATCGGAAATTATATCTTCAACCTCGGATAGGAACTCCTTGGCATTGTACATTCTGTGGTAATTTCTATAATCCGATAATTTTTCTACCATTATTTAATCACATGGAAACTGGAGCTTGGAGCTATATAAATCATCAATTACATACTCTGTATCATAATCATAATCAATTTTATGTGATACAGAGATATTACCATAAAACCAATCTAACCAATCAGCAAAAGCCTCACTCTGTTTACAATCCTCGCAGGGTGGATACCTTTTATCAAGATCCTTGTGCTGGCAGGTCTTGCACGGGCACCGTATCTCTTCCACAACTCGAAACAACTTCACTCGATAGCTCCTTTGCCAGATTCGGATAATACTTTCTAAGGAGATTCTCCAGCCTTTCAGAAACCGCTATCTCACCCAGTCGATTTCTATCTAGCCCATGCGTTTCCCAACTGATTTTATTCATTGGATTGAAATGTAGGACCTTGACCGGTTTCTCAGATCGATTATATCTCTTGACGAACCCACTGCAACCGACATTATACGTATTATCGACTACGGTAACCCTATCCCTAAATTTCTTCGATTTTAAAACTCTATTAATCGTTGGTTCTTCTTTCTCTTCCCCTTCCGATAATAAAAATTCTATTACATTAACTATATCCCTTGCCGAATACCTCCAAAAAATACTCCCTCCGTTAAACTTAGAGGTTGAGTATGTTGTAATACCAACATCCTTAATATCAGGTGGGCAATCGATTTGGTTATTCTCCCAACAATCCAAATCATGTGACCATATGATTTCTCCCGCTAATCGGAACTCATTCTTATTAGAGAATATATGATCGACGCCAAACATCTTACTCCCAGTCCAGCAATGCTTGTTTGGTTGCCATTTTACAGTCTTTACACCCATAAATTCAAAATCAAAATTAGCGAGAATAAGGATAGAATCTGGATTCCATTCAAGGTCAAGACTATTTTCTATTTGAGCTTTCAGGATAGTTTCAACACTTTCCTGCCCGTACTTGTGGTGTCCTTTGCGGGCATTGGCAACCATGAAATTAATCATATTATTTATTACCCATCCCTTTAATTATTTTATCACCGACTACTCTCACACCTGCATAAAGGCCAAGCATTGTCACTATATCAGATAGCAAGGTTATGGCAGCTTCTGGAATATCTTTAACCCATATCGTAAGGCCACCTATAATAATCAATCCAGATATCGCCAATGTTCTATCAAGCTTAAATAGAGACATTTGAACTGGCTTTAATTTTTCCATCTTTTCTTTTTCCATTTTATGTTAACCTAACCCTGTTAAATATATCTGAGGTAAATCAAGGAAGCCAATGAATTCTGGCTCCGTTGTTAGCGCTTTCCACCATGCATCATTCTTAGCGAATGGATGGCGACAGAAGTTCCCTTTCTTATCTTTTATTATTAGCCAATATCTACAATCGTGGTCAAGGCATACAACAAAACCAATGACGTTACATTTTATCAGTCGATATATTGGTATCATGCCAATGCTCATCTGAAAAAATCTCTCAGGTGATATTGTATACGAGCTGCCTTTCATCTTAATTAAACCGAGTGAATTATTATCCATACATTACTTCTCCTCTATGTCAAAAACAACCATCCAGACTGGGATGTATCTCTTGCAAAAACAATTCTTACTATCACTTAGACACTTACGGCAATCACCTGAATCATCAAACGGCTCCCTTGGCGGCCTTAATTGATGTATACAAACTTTCCTTGGCGCTTTCATATCTCAATGTGCTCTGTGAAGTTTTTAATTAATTTCGCCTTGCCCCAATGCTTACCTTTGTTAGCTTGATATCGCTTATATTTAAGATTCAGTAGGCTAATAAGAGTATTTTTCCTCTGCTGATATCTCCAATCCGTATGGGGGTAATTATCAGTAGGGTGTCTTTTATGATCATCAACATGAGAGAAGAATTTACCACCAAAGAATAAACAGGTAAAACCAGAGCAAAGGGCTCGATGGAGTAGATCAACGTCATCAAATCCATATCCTTCTATATCCTCATCATAACCGCCAAGCCACATAAAATCCTTCTTGAAAAATCCCAGCCTTCCTCTGTTCTTCTGTTTGCTTTTTAAAAAAACAGGTTTCTTTATCCCTTGGTTAGCTAAGAAATTAATATATGATACGAAATCTTTTTTCACAAAATGATCAGCATCAACACTGTTAACGATATCCCCTTGTGCAAGCTTGAAGGCAATATTACGGCTATGAGTCATACTATAATATTTTGGTTCCGTAGTATGGTAGTAATTAACGATGCCAGCATTGATAAGCATCATCAACTCATCTTTAACCCATTCATCCATATCATCCTGGCTGTTATAATTAAGGAGGACGAACTCAGTCTTGCATTTGAAGCTATAGGAATCAGTAATGTTCTTCAGATAGGTCTTCTTCAGATTTTCGGTGCGACCCATACAGGTCGTACAGATAGATATCCGATAATACTTTTTAACTGGCTTATTATATGGACCGCGATCAAAACGCCTTGGTACAAAATCCCAAACATCATCCCTTAATATTTCCTGCATCAAATTATCAGGCATTATCTCCTCACAAAACACATCAATGTATTTCTAAACCAATCAAAGTCAGCCGACAAACGAAACATTCTCGTCCTCATAACATCATGCTCATAACATCTCTTCCGAAACTCATCAATGACATAGTCATTAGGCTGGCAATTGACATGCCCTGATGCACTATATTGCCCCGGCACTGCCCAGCTTAAAACAAGATATTTACGAGATAATTTGCATACATTCTCAATAAACTGCTGCTCGTGCTTCTTAGGGATATGTTCACCCACCTCAAGACACAACGAGAAATCAAAATAATAGATATCATGAATTGGTTTAGATAAATCTACCTGGACTATATCCTCATAAATGCCAAGCATGGTGACATCAGCGGTGCCTTCCAGCCCAACAATATCCCATCCCTTATCTGCAAAGTACCTGCAATACATTCCAGAGCCACATCCAATATCCACCGCCTTCATTGGCAGCGAATACAAATTATGGATTGCAGCGGCAAGTGACTCATCAAACTTATGCCGCTTCTTAGCTATTTTCAGGGACCATATCCCGGTTTCAGGATCTACATTCATTTTTTACCAACCAAACATGCTCCTCAAATGTTTCTATATTTTCTTCGCCGAATACTTCATCAACCGCTTGCTTCACCCCACTCCAATGATTTCCATAGTCATGCCCTGTAAACAAACCGTTCTTTTTAACCTTCGAAAGCCAGGCTTTTATATCAGCCATTACATGGCGGTAATAGTGATTGGCATCGAGAAAAGAGAGATCAAAGTAGGCATCAGGAAATATATTAGCAGATATAACCGAATTCATCCTTAGGACGTGCAACTGAGGATAATATCTCATCAAACGGCAGCAGTAGAAATACATCTCTTCCCAGTGCTCGCTTGAACGGTTGGATTGTTTGCCATGCCCATCACTCATAACTTTCCATTCATCCACCGCCCAGTATTCTTTTATACTCGGGCAGGTCTTAAGCAGGCGTTTAGTCGTATCGCTTTTCCAAATGCCTATCTCGATTACATTTTCACATTTATGCTTATTTATAAGCTCTATGAGTGCATCTGAATGCCTAACTTTCATTCTTCTTTATCCATATACTTGATGGTCTCAGAAAGGTAATGCCATCTTCACTAAACATTTCATCCACCGCCTGCTTAACCCCTGTATGATTTGGTTCATTATAATCGTGGCCCATAAATAAACCGTTATTTTTAACCTTCGAAAGCCAGGCTTTTATATCAGCCATTACATGGCGGTAATAGTGATTGGCATCAATATAGATCAAATCAGCGTATCGGTCAGGAAAGATAGAGGCTGCTTTAGCTGAATCACTCCTTATAACTCGTAGTTGAGGAAACCACTTAACCATCATCTCACAAGCATAAAGATGAATAAGATCCCAATTATCTTGGGATCTCTCGCCCATCCTACCGTGACCGTCTCCAAGATACCGCCATTGATCCACTGCATAATATTCCTTAATAATATTATAGCATACAGGATGCTTGCTCATAATATGCTTTATCAAACCACTTTTCCAGATGCCTACCTCGATTATCTTCTCACATTTATGATGTTTGATTATATTTGCGATCACAGAATGGTGGTGTTCGTTTGGCTTCCTAACTCTTGTACTCATAACTTATACCTTATACCTTATTATAAATTCTCTTCAACTAACTCTATAAATTTCTCTACCCGTTTCGTCATCGAGAACCTTTCTCTGACAAATCTCATGCCCTCACTAGCAATTCTTTTTCTTTCGTCAGGATGGTTTAAATAAAAATTAATCTTATCTACAAAGTCATCAATATTATCAAAATCAACAAAGTGTTTCCCTGGCTCATATCCAAGGAATGAGTAATCTGGTGCAGTACTATCAGAAATTAATAATGTGCCACAAGCCATTACCTCATTTACACGATTATTCAGAATACCTAATTTAATAGATTCATTTATACAAATTTTAGATTGGTTAATCTTGACTACATAATCATCCCAACCCACCTTACTGGTAAAGGTCGTTATATTCGGGAGGTCTTTAATAGCACATATCATACTTTTTCTATATCTATAAAAAGATTTTCGACTTGCATACATTGCAGAAACATCGAAAATCTTTTCAACATCTAACTTTCTAAATCTCTTTATCTCAACACCCGCTGGTAGTAAGAAAACCTTCTCTGATATACCTCGCTTTTTTAAATAGTCAACAGTAGGAATTACCTGTCCAAAAGCAATATCAAATTTATGGCTACTAAAAAAATACTCATGCTTTCGCCCATAACTACACTCAGGGTTAGCCTCAAAAAAGCCAGCGGAGATACATACCTTAGGAATTTTCACCTCATTAAATCCTGGAACTATTATCTCAGAATACGACCATAAAATAATGTCTGGTTTAGGCCACATCATATCAATGATATCTTGTAATAGCATTTTTTTATTATAAAATGCTGTATATCCCTTGCCCCAAAAAGTTACATTATGATGGCGAGCTAATTCCTCACGAAATAATTCCTCATGCCAATCAATTCTCCGACCCTTCCTCATTCGATCATAGACATCATATATACGTTTCGGGCCAATCAATAAAATATTCACTGATACATCTCTTTTTTAATTCTTTTAATAACTCTATTAATACCAGACCAAACATCAATAGATGGAGTAAATTTTAAAATATTCTCTTGGAAAAACAAATCAGGTATTTTAGTAAGTGTCATCCTATCTGGCAACTTCTTAAATTTTATCAGATCATTATCAATACCCAATCCATGGGCTATAAATTTTGCTACTGTACTCATTTTAACAACTTTTGGATGCCCTATATTAATGACATTATATTTTATCAAAGAAAAATCAGTATTAAGTAAACGGCTAAATGCAACCATCGCATCATCAATATGCATCCAACTTCTTCTTGATCCACTATGAACTTTTATATCTCTTCCTGCATATAAATCTGAAACAAATCTAATAATAGCGCTTCTATGATTACCAATAACTTCATTTCCCCCATAAATCATAAATGGTCTAACCGTAACACAACTCAAACCATAATTCTTAATTTCATAATCTACTAACTGTTCAGCAAGATATTTGCTAATACCATAACGATTATTAGGATTAGGAGTTAATTTTTCTGACATAATTTCATTAGTATTACCATAAACTTCAGATGTAGAAAAATTAATTAAAGAAGCACCATACTTTTTACAGATTTGAATAACATTATTTGTACCAGTAACATTAGTATCAATGGCTAACTGAGCCTCTTTTTCACACGTAACCCTGCTAACAAATCCAGCCATATGATAAACGAATTCAGGTTTAAAACTATCAATAATAGAACTAGAACAAGGATATTTAATATCCCATTGAATATAATCATCTTCATGCAAAGATACGATATCTACCCTCAATACATCATGTGAAAGAGATCTTAAATAAGGAACAAGTTCGCAACCAATATTACCCTCACTGCCAGTTACTAATATCCTCATTGCCTACAAAATTATCCAAATCTTATACAGTATATATCCACCAATTCCGAATATAACCATAAGCAACAAAACGATTATCAAAAGGGTAAATTCAACACTCATATCATCCAACATAGCCAAATAAAGAAGGCGACTGCCATCAGGCAAGCCGCTACCCTGCAAAACCCTGCCATCCACTTAATAAAGTATTCTAACCCTCCACCTTTCCCATAATAGTCAGACAGATCAGGATCAGGTTCTGGCAAATTAGTAATCAACATAATAACTCCTCTAATATTGATACCCACCTGGTGGGATCGAGGTTATCCTTTGCCCACTGCTTAGCGTTCATCCCCATTGCCAAGCGGTATGTTTCTTTCCTTTCCATCAGCTTCAAAGCATACTGAAAACCGTCATAATCTATGCATTGGAATCCGGTATCACCATGAACCACGCGATCGGCTGTTCCATCCCTTGGCTCAGTAAGTACTGGTAATCCGGCGGCCAGAGCCTCCGCCACAACTCTTGGATATTGATCTCTCCACCGGTTGCTAGTTCGATAGAGATACACATGGCCTCTTGAAAGGAAATCTGTGATGGGCATTGCGTTCCATTCGTAAAACTGCATCCTTTTATTTCCTCGGAAATGATTAACCAGTTCAGATGGTGCGGCCATAAATTCAAATCTTGCTGACTTGACATTCTTCAATAACCTCTCATAGAATTTCGTATCAAGATCTTTATCAAGGCATTTCTGCCATACATGGATTTTATCGCCCCCTGTGGATTCTGTGGTGACAAACTTTCGCTTATCGGGTTTACAGTGCTTAAGGACTACAAGCTCATCATCCTTACTTCTCTTCGACGGTTCAATATCAAGGAATTTATTCAGATCTATTGCGCCGAAAAGGACAATCTGCTTTGTACTGTCAAATCCAATCTGATCCCTTGCCCATTCCTGCTGCTTCTCTTTATTCTGAAAGATGACGGCTTTCAACTTTCCAGACTCACTCAACCAATCACATTTTGGTAATGGACCGTTGACATAATTTATACCAACTATCAGCGAGCGACATCTATCAACTAGTTGCCTCGATATCGGGTTCTTGACGAAATCCCATACTCTATCATTGGCATAAAATAGGATAGGCGAATTATCGATATGATTGATCATTCCTTCTTTAAAACTGCATGGCTCAGGTTTAAATAACGAGGCATTACGTTCATTCACTTTTCCCCAAGGGTATAGCTTAACTTGCCACCCAGCTTGCCTCAGCAAATTTGCAATCATACAAAAGGACTGCTCCCCACCACCATCAGTATTCATATTGCCAAGTAGATTAATCCTTTTATCTGTATAACTATTTATCTGCCTAGCTTTATCTCGGTCATAAATATAATCCTGCTTATCCTTGTCATATCCAACTGCATCATATTTATCACGATTATAAACATATGGTTCATTTGGACGACGTTGCCCAGGTTTAAGACTAATATCATTCTTTTGAGAAGTAGGAAGATATTCCGTATCTTCTTTATATAAATCTTCCGTCATAAAATCATGGTCTTTAGTCTCAGGCAGTGGAGTTATAGGGGCATCTTTTAATTCTTCCATCTCATCTTTTAATTCTACGACGGATTCCTTGACTTCTTTCATTTTATTTTTCAGCTCACTAGTGCCACTCCCAAGTGCACCATATCTATAAATCATCTTTAGTCTCCCACTTGTTCCATCTTGATATCGATACATATCTCCCTCATAGTATCGTTCTATAGCACGGATGACGTCATCCGCTTTTATTGTGTCCATACATGCCTGCACCTTTTTACCATCAACATCATGGGTTCTATAGCATAGACTCTTATTATGTTTCTCGTCCTTTTCAACTGGCTCAATCCTTGCTCTCCAGCACGCAGGCTGGCAGCAGCTATGAGCTCCATTCGTATGAAGGATCTGGTGATTGCAATACCAAGACCATGTCGTAGGCTCCCGACCACCAAATATTGATACACAAGGCTTACGGCCCTTACCTATCTTGGAGGGAATGGCGGCGGTAAGATGCATGAGAAATGATGGCACGCAAACGGTGCCAGTAGCATGATAAACAAGGGGTATCAGCCCTCGAATATCATCGTTGAAATAATCAATAAGGTTAATTGTATTCTTAAGATCAAATTGAATGTGTTCACTCTTGCCAATTACGACGAATTTTATTTTCCCTTCAAAATAATCAATAACATCTTGAAACCGCCGCCAATCCCACAGCTTAGCCGTAAAGTCCCACTTACCTCCTGGCGCGATGACCCAGTATTCCTTCACTCCATAATCACGTTCAATAAGATTGTTTTCTTTCTCTTCTGATGTTAGATGAATATCACCTCTCTGCCTGGCAAACTCTTTACAATGTTTTTTATATCTCTCCCTCAGAGAGATGAATGGCTCTCTGGCGTTTTGGTTCTTCCCGGGGTTCCCCAAAGACGGATCACCTACTGACCCGTTGGCAAAGGACGCGCAAAACTCTCCGAGGGAGATTGGAAGAGGCTGGTGTAAGTCAGCGACGGCAATCATATCAAGCAAAAACATAGTAGTAAAATGAATAGCAGCATTATTCGCATTACCTACCGCTGGGTAACCAACCTCGTAAAACTCAACTCCTGGCTGATTCTTGTTTAATCCACGTTCAAGATATGGATTGTTTTCCCATAAGAAATTATGATTCGATTCAGCATTAATCAAGATATCGGGGAAGAGTAATTTAAAATCCCTGATACCTGCTGTGAACATCAACGCATCGCCAATACAACGATCATGTTTGAAGACGATCCTACGTTTCTTAGTATCGATATCTGACTGCTTAATATTGGCTGTTTTTGGTACGATTTCTATCTGCATATACTTCTTAATATTACCCAATAGGAGAACGTTTAATATAGGCTAAATCAGGCTGTTTAAAGCTATGTTTTAACCATTAATAAAGACTTAATTCACTAACCTCTTCTTGCAAATAATCAATCAATGCTAAGACCAGCTCGACATCTTTTGGCAAAAATAATCCTTGTTCATCAAATAGAAAAATATCGCTGCTGATGATTAGGAATACTCCACCCACTCTTCTATTCAGTTTAGCAACCTCAACAAGTATGAGGTCTTGAAAATCAGAATAGGTTACATTGCCTTGAACGAATTCCTCCACTTTTGTCGACCACTCATTAAATTTTTCAACATAATCATCGTCAAACAAAGCTGGGCTTTTAGCCGCCACAGTTATAAGTCTTAATGCACGACATGGATTCTCGATCTTTTCAGCAATCAATGAATTCCAAGGATTAGCATCATACTTGTCATAAAGATCACAATCACGATCATTATATATAAACGATGATCCACATGATGATAGCAACAATATACTCAAAATAACAGCTAGTGTTTTCATATCCTTCGCCTTATCCTTTAATATTATCAATCCTTCCATCTACAAAACATCCTAATATTCTTCTACCAACTTTGGTGAATATAATAAATCCAAATAAGAATCCGCCGACCGGAACAGCAAAGCAGACCAAAAAATTCCACCAACTTCTTCTTATCCATTCTTTAATCATTTTGGTTTAGGCAGCATCTCATGAGGCGTTAATATTTTAAAAGGTGGCAACTTATCATCCATATCTGTACCATCACCTCTTCTGGATGATTTTTTAATACCCTCTTTGCCTGTCATCATAGCGGAGCCACCGCGTTCTCCTTTTTTCTTCATAGCCTCAATTATTTTCCTATGCATCTCCTCCGAATATTCTATCTCGTACGCACGTGGTCGTCTGGAACCAGAATAGACGAAAGCCTTTTTAGGATTCATTAAATTGGACAGATCCTGCCAGTGATTGGGCTCCGTATTAATCCAAAAGTAAATCGCACCGTCATTGCTTGGAGAAGGTTCAACGATAAGAGGAGGACTGATGACTTTCGCATTCGGTGGGATATCTTCTTTAACTGGCCAACCCATCATATTCGGCAGGGCAAGGAACAATATGAGGCTATAATAGATCATCATCAAAATAATTGGTACTCGAATTATATAGCTCCCTTTTGTTTTAATAAGATCCCAAATCAACACCGTAGCAAGCAGTATATATCCAACTATTAAACTCCAAGTTATATCAAACATCAATTCACCAACCCTTTCGGAAGATCACTGATAGACATAATCTTACCTTGAGCAGTCATCTCCAATCGAGCAACGGTCGCCTCTTCCCATGATTCACTAAGAATGATCTTCTTGTTAAATATTGGTGTGAGTTTAGGATTCAGCTTATCCATCACCACACTCACCTCTGTCGGCTTATTGGTATTATCCATATAGCGGTGAATATTGATAATCCATTCACCTTTGATAAATCCCCTTATTGTCACAATCTCTTGATTATATGGATATACCACCGTGTCACCACTTGGCAGAAAGACGATATCGTTTATATGCCCTTTATCATCACGATCAATATGGATCAACCCCTTCTCTTTATTTCTGAATGATGCCACATTACCTGCGGGATCGCTTATCCATATATCAATGTCGTCTGACTTCTCATCACTCTCAGGCCAAGTCATCTTGATAACAAACTCAGCTTTTGTTGACAAATCATGCTGTTTTTCTATGATAGGCCGGATCAAAAGAAATGAAATAATAAATAGAAAACCAAACCCCAGTAGAAGGTTGAAAAGAAGATCTGTGAATGCGACATTATCGGTTTTCATTGTTATAAACCTGTATCTGTAATAGAATACTTGCAATCAAGCCAGCAGCCGTGGTGACCAATGCTGTTGACATACCGTGGCTCATTTGACTCAATACAGACTGCATACATTTGACATCCTGGACGTTCACATCCGATAAAGCCACCGATAACATTTTCATAAAACCAAGCACTGTTCCAGTCATACCAAGTTTAGTCATCAACCCGGTACAAAACTTAGGAAAGGTATCATCACCATATTTACGATAGGTAATCGCTCCCATCTGTATCGAGCAGTAAATAAATATGCCAAGGATTAGGAACGATATCTTTGTGAAGTCAGCTTGGTTGACATATTTAAACCCACCATTGATTGCAAAGAATGTCAATCCAACACTTGTCAGAACAACGATTAACCACCATCTTAAAAATTTCATTTTTCTTCCTTTATCAGGCCCCACTCAATCGCTTCATGGGTCCAAAAGTAAGTTGTATCCTCAATCATATCGCTCCATTTCTGCCGTGGTAGATTTGAGTTTCTGCAAAGGACATCAAGGTAGCGTTCTGTCATTAGATCAAACATTCGATCCAAACTCTTAACATCGCCTGCTGACAACTTCGAAGATTCAGAGGATGGGTTGAGCCCAATCTCATGTACCATGAACATTGTATTAGGCAGGGCTGATCTTTTTTCCACTGATAGGAAGATCATCATAGCTGCCGACGCCACAATCCCCGACGCCTCAACCTCCACATTATATTCCTTCTGTAATGCTGCCAGCATATCCCCTACCGCAAACCCACTCTTTGCCACCCCACCGTAGCAGTCAAGGTATATTTTGTAGTCTGTCACATTAGGGTAAAGCTCTCGAATTAATTGGATATCTGACCAAAGGTATACTTCATCCGTTCCTGCTAATGTATAGATTATCTTCACATATGCCGTATTGTTGATGACCTTTGTAATCGAAGAAAGGGTGGGCTCATTGTAAGGAACTTCCATTGTTTTTGTCACTATTTCATCGGCTTTTATTACTGATGGAAAGCTGACAAAAAGAATAATTAATAATGATGGAATAATATTTTTTAATTTCATTTTATTTACCTTTATCTATCTTTATGGTTTAGGTATTATTTGCTTGATTCAATTAATACAAACCTATCCCTGGATAATAACCACCAGGGCCTTTTTTCTTTTTCTTATTACATTTTGTATCATCTTCTGAATCGCTTGATTTAACTTCTGGATTCATACTCCCTTGATCCTTTTGGGCTTCCATATCATTCCCTTTTTCGTCTTTGAAGGACAGCCCGATATCAGTCTCTGAACAGATCGCGCGGAGCATCTCTATTATAATTGGTTCATTCTTAATGGGACCGTGGACGTGGATATGCCCATCGGCTCTTTTGAATACAGTCATATGATCCATGATCCCACGGCTACTGAGGAACTCCTTGCCTTCCTCTGAACAGTACCAGCAGTCACCAAATGGTTTAACGTTTAGATTTAATTTCTCTCCCATTTTCTTCTCTCCCATTTCTTTAGTTATGGTTTTTGATATACTGATCAAATGAGCCGATCAGGTTACTGAGCCTTGAATTGGTTATGGATAAGGAGTTGACGGCGGAATCAAGCCTTATCCTCACCGCCTCTTGCTCTTTCCTTAGCTGTTCTATCTTGTCCCTGTTTGTTCTATCCATCGATTCTATCTTACCACAGATCATTTTATTACAGGCGGTTTGGGTAGCTTTACAGTGCTCTTTAAAATCATCCTTTCTGACGAAGACATTACCAGACCAGACCTTCAATATACCGCCTACGGCAAGGGCGACCGCTCCGAGTGTCCAGCCCCACAAATTCAATATCTTCTCTGGCATTATTTCTCTCCTTCCAATTTCAACTTGTGTTTCCAAACATTATTTCGCTCACCGGGATAGTCACAGCGGTCACCATATTGACGACAGAAATAAAGACAACAATCACCATGCAGCGATTTAACGGCAGCAGGGCAGGTCTTTTGCCCATCTTCCCAATTCTTCTTATTGCATCTCCATATGCCATCGTAATGACATATCAGCTCTCTATCGTCCATTATTTTTGTTGAATCCTAAACATCAATGACTTCCTGTTCTTGATTCTTTCTCTCGATAATTGACTTCTGACTCAAGTAAGTAGTCCGCTTAAGCCCCAATCGCCTTGCTTTTTCAGCATTGGAACGCCCCCGTCTCTCCACGATCTCAAAACACTTCCGATGGACTAATTCATCGATTTCTTTTAACTCCAATAACCGCCTGAATAAAAGCTGTTCAAGCGCCTTTTCAAGCATATCCTCATCACCAGTAAGCCTCGACTGTTCACTATTATGCCGCATCTCAATGTCATTGAGGTACTTCAGGGCTTTGGCTGAATTTCTTACAACTTGATTGTTAATCTGGGCTGCTTGGACGAGAACCACATTCCCTGAAATGCTGTTAGAGAGTTTAGATAGGACATCAGCCCCTTCTTGGTCGACGATCATGCTTTGGGTAATATTGCTGTTACGAGAATGGCAAGGGTTATCAAGGATATTATTCAGACATGCCCTCAGGCAATCGATGCTATCCTTGACCGGAACTAATTGTTTTGTCATTTTCTTCCTCCTCATAATAAATTATTTTGCTCCTAACTTATTATAAGGATTTATAACAATATTTCTTTGATGCATAGGATTACCTCGCCGCTGTCGCAGCCCACCCCGTAACAATCAGCGCCCATAGATTATCCGTGATGCAGGAAATCTGAATCTGATCACCACTTGTGAAAATCATCTTACAAGCTGACGGCGACCAGCGATACCAAACAGAATTACTCAAAGCATAACTCAAAAACTGCATATCAAACGTGGTTGCAGTTGAGCCACTTTCAATCGCATCCAAAGTGGCCCGTAGATAGATATCCGCAGAGCATACCCCAGAAAAATTAACCATTATAGTCCCAAGTTCAAATGGTCCATCTATATCAACGGTCTCATCCATATTGCCAACCGCACCGTCACCATTAGCAAAAAAAGCAAACTGTTTATAGGTCCTATTGTCCAGCCATCGTTCTGTAAATGTCATTTTTTATTGTCCTTTCATGATTTATACTGAAACTATCCTCACCGTAGCGCCTGTCCCTATCCCTGACAGCTTCTCTAATGCACCACTCGCCGCATCAGCTTGATCAACAAAAGGACCATCAGGGGCTATATCAATCTCATCTAAGAATGCTTCATTCCAAGGACCGCGGACAAGTAAGACATTTCCCGCCTCTGCCTGACTTGCCAACGGCCCCCATCGCTGTGTTTTAGCAATATGCACAGCATTCCCTCGAAATTCAAATCCTCTTAAAATATTCCTGCGGTAATAATCAATGACTGTCTTTCCAGATGACCCTGGCTCCTGCTCCATCCATATCGGTACCCCGGGGCCATCCATATCCGCCACTTGCCGCACGAGAGTTTCAACTCTCCTTGGGGTCAAACGGTCTCTTACCATTGATGTTATAAAAAATAAACCATCTGATGTCATTGTCATCTTACAGCCAACGGTATAAGCAGGCTGATCACCTTCATCATCTGCTTTTTTGGGGTCTGCTTCAGTCGCTGCCATATCCCAATATCTAATAGTTTTAACTGACCTCTTTGGAGCTTCATCAACAATCGGAAACCAACTGCGGCTGAACATCCGCCCTTGTGCTCGTATTTCCCAGTCGCCTTTTTCAAGCTGCTGCCTTGTTATAGGATCAATACCACTTTCAGAAAACGTCGTTTTATATTCGTCAGTATCAAGATACGGATTATCATCCATATTAGCAGGGATGAATACACGACTCCCTCTTGTGTATGGATTAACATATCTATCCTTTACCCATGCCCCTCTTGCCACTTGTTCTCTTAAAGGAGGATTAGAGGCGCAACGGAATCTAATCGGAACCGGGCTATTCTCCAACCTCCTCATACGAGAAAACATATATAGAGCTTGATTCTCCCGTATGCCGACGACCTCATCGATGCCGACATACTGGAAAGCTGATGACATATAATTAAAATGATCTTGGGGGCCGCTGAGATAACCGAATGTTAAGGTGGCTGGAAATGAATTGGTAGGAAATTCCCAGTAAGAACCATCCCTCCATCTGGCATCAGTGCCTTGAAGCCATTCATGTGATCTGGGGATTAGCCCTTCTGGCTTACTTAAATTGGTATAGGTATCTCTAATTAGGATAGCATTGTAGCCTGGAATATCAACATACTGGAGGGCTGCCATTAATAAGGCATCACTTTTGCCACCACCTACCGCTCCGCCGTAGAATGCATCACGACAATTGAGTAACAAAAAGGCCTGCTGCTTTGGAGTAGGTGCGTGTGCAATGTACTTAGTGAATCGAGGTATTAGCAGGCTTTTGAGCTTCGGCTGAGAGGACACCAGATTCAACCAGTATTCGGATGACCTCTGCGGTATGTTCTGAGCTACTCCTTGCAATCTCATCCACCACGTGTGTATGGGTATGCTCTTTTGTACCCTTTACGGTCTCAGTCCGCTCATCTTTCCTAACCCAATTAAAGCGGTTAGTCATATTCATCATCCACTGGACTGAATTAAAATTATTTTTTCCAAGACCTAGTGCATTTCTCCCCATATCCAACCACCATGTCTCAGAGAGGGTCTGCCCTATCTGAACAGCCACCGCGAACTCTGGATGCTTATTCATCCAGGCTTCCATCGTGTCTTTAACAACACCTATTTCACCAGCTACCTCAGTCAACCCTCTGCCAGTTGACATCAACTGGATAACTTGAATGCAGGTCTGATCGCCTTTATATTTCGTAGGGGCGCCATAATTGTTTCTACGGCGTCTTGGCGGTGGTGAAGTTCCATTAGCTGCGGCAGCGGTAACTTCTTTTTGATACTTTTCTTCTTCTATTGTATCGAATTCTCTTCTTTTTTCTTCTATCTCTCGTTGATGGGATTCGAATAGAAAACGAGCTTTATGAGCCGACATAAATTCAAAAGGATTACCGTTACCGTCACCGTTCTTTTTATTCTTTGAACCAGGTGGACGGCCTCGACCTCTTTTTTGCCCATTTATTGGAGCTTTACGCTGTCTTTTAAAAGCCATTTTCTAAGAATTTCCAATCAGGTTACTTTAAATTATAATATAGTACCTAAAATAATTAAATAAATTTCTATAAAAAAATTAAAAATCAAAGGAAATCGTAGAAAATAGCTAAAAATATATAAAAAAAATTAATTTGGGGCAATATATCCTGATAATTATTTATAATCTAATCTAATTAGATCGTACAAGATTAGGAAATTTTTATTTTATATATTATATTAAGGGCAAATGAAAACAAAACCAAATAAAAAACGGCAGGGGGCGAAACAAGGACCCATTAAAAACGATCAGATCACCGGCTGTTTTTTAGACTGCGCAAATAGCGCGGTATCCGTCATCGAAAGATAAGTGAACGGAATCAAGACACTTTAGGGCGGAAATTGAGGACAATCCCTTAATTGGCTGAATCGAATCAACGATCAGGGTTCAGTAAGCCAGTTTAAATTGCTAATTGATTAACCGAGCGAAAAATACGTGGTTGATATGGATGAGCTATCCTTTTATATATAAAGGATGTCTGATCGATATTAACCATAATAAATAGATAGGAGGTAAAAAATGAAGCACTCTACGGATATCTATTCATTCTTTCAAATATGGAAGGATGGAAAGATAAAACCAACTCCCTATGAGGGCGGTGATTCAACCCTTCCTAAAGGCGAAAGCGTTATTTTCGCCTTTAGGGATAGAAGGGTTTTAGGAGCAGAGGTCGTGATTACTATACCAGATAATATCCCCCATGAGGTTGGGGGTTATTATGCGTATGGTTACGATAATGCTCTTCACATCAAAGAGGAGCTTTATATCAGGCAAGAAGTTCCTCTGTCAATCTGCGATGTAGAAATAGATGAAATCCCAGAAATAGATGATTTCGTCTACGATTGCCCTGAAAAAATTACAGGCAATCCTTTTACGGTTAGTTTTCGTAAAAAATCGCTTGCCTTTTTATCAACATATCAAAGGAGGGAAAAATGAAAACTATTAGTAGCATCAAATTAGAAGGGCTAACGACCGAGGTAGGGTGCCATGACGACGTTCCCCTACCGTGGGGAACTGTAAACGTCGAAACCTGCCGAATTAGCGGTAGGTTGCATTCTACTCGTGGAGGCGCGTGGTATTGGCGTCTTCCGGAAGATGCCATAATCGGCTATGGAGAATTTTGCCCGTATGTCGATTTCTATTTCTCCGGACGGGTAGAGAGGACCTCTCGCCGAGATGACATCCCCGAAGATGGATGGGGGATGCGAATCGGCGACAGGTGCTGGCTTTATTTGGAAGGCGAGATCTCGCCGTGCTGGTTGAAAAGGTTAGAGAACCTGCTCGTGTGCGATCAATTCGGAGTAAATTCCGAAAAAGCTCAACGGCAAGGGCATCTAACAGTGGAGGATATTAGCATGACACCTGCCCGGTTGGTAGCCCAGAACTTTCCGCTATGGAAAGACACCGGTCATCAAATGGACCTGCTAACCAGGCGAAAAATATACAATCACCAGTTTTTCGGGGATTGTAGGATTTTCTTCGTCGATGATCGCAGATACAGAGTTGAACCGTGGGTTTGGCTCGTCTATTGCGTGGATTCGACATGGGTGGTTAGCCCGGACCACCCTGATGATCCAATCTTATTGTCACCGGGATGGTACAGAGCAGAGCATCCGGTTAAATCTTACAGATAATGATGGAATCCTTTTGGACCAGCAAGATAGCCATTAAGACTTGTGCGTTGCTGGTCGGCTTGGAGGACCGATCAGCAGGTTGGCTTTTAACTTTTAACAAGGGAGGTACAAAATGGCATGGACACCAACAAAGTGGGCATGTGGTCACGAGGGCCACATGCAATTATACGGAAAACATTCAGCTCGGGAATCGAAGGTGGCATATGAAGCCGGCAGGGTTTGCATGGTATGCTGGCTGATTGACGAGTGGGCCGAATCAAATGACCCGCGTTCGAAACGAGATGACCGCATGCAACTAGCGGAGAAGATAGCTGGAGGAAAAGGTATTCGGATTGATATCACAAAAGATTGCTCATATATGAGCACCTAAAGGTTAACCTCAGTTTAAGCCCTATGGAAACATAGGGCTTATGCGGATGTTAACTCAAAACAAGGGGAGGTAGGAAAAATGAAATACAAATCAAAATGCTTACAACATTTAAATGCAACGCCAAAACCTTTAGTTGAAGGATTAATTACAATTAATGCAAAATTTGAAGTAAATACAAAACAAAAACAGAGAATCATATTATTCGAAACAAAAAAAGGCGGGTACGTTCTCCCTAATGAATTTTCTGTCGTAATTTACTACCATACAAACACAATTGGATTCAATAATCTTACATATGCTAAGGCATCGGCAATTTTCTGGGCATTGGCTTCTAATTTAGATTAATCTGAATCTCTAACAGCAAGATAGCCATTAAGACTTGTGCGTTGCTGGTCGGCTTGGAGGACCGATCAGCGGGTTGGCTAAAACATTTAAATAGATAGGAGGTAGGAAAATGACAAATTTGCATGAATTACAAAAATCTGGAATTAACATAGAATTTGGCAGGTGGTCCGGACAACACCCAGGCCTAAACAAATCATTTCTGGTTCATAATTCCACTGCAAAAAAAATAATGGAATATCATAATTCTGGCTACAAAATTATAGTCGGTAACTCGCCATATGGACCTGGAATTATGATATCTCAATTCAATTCCCGATATCATGGGCATTCAATCAGAACTATCAGAGCAGTCAAAAAATCAAGCTAGCCTCAGTTTAAGCGCCATGCTCAGGTATGGCGCTTATGCGGATGTTAACTCAAAACAAAGGGAGGTAGGAAAATGACAAATTCAGAAAGACTCGAACTGGCAGAAAGAGTCAGAAAAGCAATTGAATCAAAAAGCCTCGATCATGCCCTATTAAAAGAACGAGATGAAATCGAGCGATTCTTGAACGTTAAAGCTGATGAATTACCCATTAATGTTTTGGTTGATTGCCATGTGGCAGTAGCAAGTGACGATATGATGGAATTACATCATATCGGATATGGGGTGAGAAGATGAAAGGGGCGATCACAAAAAAGAACTTTTTCGGGATTTGGAGGGCTTTTGGATTGAAGAAAGCCATTAAGGTTCTTTTTTCCAGAAGCCCAGTGGCATTGAATTTACTGATGTTATAAGGAGGTAAAAGAAGATGAAAAAAGGTCAAATGGTAAGAATTATAAGTGTACCAACCTCAACCGACGAATACTTAATAGGTCAGGCCGGTAAGATTATGAAGGTCGAAAAAGGCAAATGCACGCTTTTTCATGTCAGCATCCCAGGGCAGCATCGTAACCTGAGAATGTTTGAGGATGAAATCGAACCGGTCAGAGAAGATAGATATTTGCCACCAAATATGCTATCAGCAATAGCTGAAATAAACGGAGGTTAAAAATGCGATCCTTTTTGTATGCGTTACTTAGGATTTTAAATGATCTGAATGCAGTCAAAAAAAACAAGGTAGGTCGGCGGATCGGTAGACGAGCCGCTGGCAAGGTTACACAGAAAATGATGAATAAAATTTTTAAATGAAGGGAGGTAAATATGAAATCTGACCTACAAAGAGTATTAGAAAGCGAAGGATGGGTTGATGAATCATGGAAAACCGAGTTCATCTGTGACTACCTCGAAGAAAGAGGCCACTATGTTAATTATTCTGATCTGTCAGAACCCGTCATCGAATTCCTGATGGGTGAAATCGGGCTTGAAAGCTATATGTATGTATCGGTCCGATATGGTTTAGAACCACTGACAGCAAAGGCAATGATCAGAGATATGCTGAAAGCCGAAAAACTAATGGAGGATAAAAATGTCTAAACCTACTTTCACCTTTAAAAAAATGATTCATACCGGCAGGTACAAAGGCTTCGAAAAAGACTTTACCGATATAAAACTTAAAAGAAAAATCGTCGGCTACATTCGTGAAGTTGAATTTCGTAAATATAAAATTAGTTTTGCTGTTAAAAAAGAACCAACAAAAGAAGATCCTGCACCTTTCAGATGGGTCAGATTAGTTATTCAGTTTAAAACAGAAAAAGAAGCAAGAGAATTCCTAAAAGAAAGAGCAGAAGATATCATCAATAAATATGATCTTTATTCTTTTGATGACTAAAAATCAAACAGCAAGATAGCCATTAAGACTTGTGCGTTGCCAGTGAGCTTAGGAGGACTTACTGGCGGGTTGGCTGTTAAACTTTTAATTATTAAATAATAGGAGGTTGCACAACTATGGATATGAATAAGTTATGGGAAGAAAACGAAAAAACAATCAATTACCTATCAGGTTCTTTTTGGAACAGCTACCCAAAGATAGATAAAGAAGAGTATCGGGATAATGCTATTGACTGCTTCATCAGATGCTGTGAAAGATATCAAGAAGAAAGCAATAATGGAGCCTGTTTCAATACCTACCTACACACCAGCATTAAGCAGTATTTCAAAGGGATGATCGTCAACCACAGCCAGCAGCAGCATGATATAACAGAGTACAGTGAAGAACAGGCAATAAACAAGCTATCGCCAGAAAAAATGGTAGCTTTTAAGAATCAACTTGAATGCCTGAGCCAAGATGCTATCAACGTCATTAACCACATCCTTTTCGCCGCAGATGAAGTGAATAATACCGGCCGCTATGCAGCGACTCATGCCAGCATAACGAAAGGAGAGCTTAGAAAGAAGCTTCAAAAGAAGTGGTTCGGCAGAGGTGGGCAAAAAAGGGTAAATAAAGCATTTAAGGAAATCAAATCAGCAATGGCTTAATAATTTTTCCTATTAGATAGTTATAATATTTAAAGGAGGTTTAAAAAAATGTCTGATAAAAGACAAATATATCAGATGATCGATGAAAGTGATGAATTCACCATTGGCTGTCTTCTTGAGCTTCATTCAAGGCAGACATGGGATGAGCAGTACAGTCGATCAACCGATGAAGCAAACAGTGTAGGATTTAATAAAATCGATGCTTCCCCAATGTCTAACATCGCAGAATTCTATATTCAAAAAGAATTCATAACTCCAAAACAGATCGCCTTTGTAAAGAAGATAATCAAGAAGTATCATGGGCAATTAAGCACTAACATCACACCAAGACCAATCAAAAGATTACCGCAGCAGCCCCAAGCAGACGAGGAATACAAAAAAGTCGAAAAGATGAATGGAAATAAATTGGCCATCATCTTCCGTTTCCCTCGTGGTGATAAGAGATTCAGGGAAACGGTTGCAGATATCAAAAGCAAGGTTGCAGGTCGACGGTGGGAGCCGGAGCTACCAGGCAAACCCTGGACTTGCCCTCTATCTATTGAAAATATTGAGGCTCTTAATAATCTGGGATTTGAGATCCCAAATGACCTTAAAGAATGGCAGCAGCAGATGACCGCACCAATCGATGATATCCCAGAGGTCGATATCCCAGGTTTAAAAGGAGAGTTATATCCCTTTCAGAAGAAGGGGGTTGAGTGGATTGAAAGCAGAAACGGCCGGGCACTAATTGCAGACGAGATGGGTCTGGGGAAAACAGTTCAAGCTCTGGCTTGGCTACAACTCCACCCTGAAGCTCGCCCTGCCCTTATTATCTGCCCTGCATCAGTAAAGCTGAATTGGCATAGGGAGGCACATCGTTGGCTTGATAAACCAAATGTCACCGTCTTATACGGTAGATATGATAAAGATAAACCTCTCAAAATAGATGATGATTCAATCATCATCTGCAATTACGATATACTACCTAACCAAACAATCCGCGAAAAAAGAACCGGTATGAAAGATAGAATCGTTGAGCTGCCAAACACAGGCTGGGCTGATGCGCTAAAGAAAGTAGGTTTAAAAGTAATCGTGACGGATGAATCTCACTATACCAAAAACAGCAAAGCCCTAAGAACAAAGGCGGTAAAAAAGCTTGCTAAATATGCAGACAATATGATCGCCTTATCAGGGACGCCAATCACGAATCGACCAGTTGAATTCTTCAATACGATCAATATGGTCAACCCTAGGATATTCCCTAAATTCTGGGATTACGCTAAGCGATATTGCGATGCAAAGAATAATGGATTCGGTTGGGATTTTAGCGGAGCAACTAATACAAAGGAGCTACATGATAAACTAACAAAAACTTGCATGATCCGCCGCAAAAAGGCTGAGGTCTTGCCTGATCTACCAAAAAAGGTTAGATCAGTAGTGCCGCTTGAGATTGATAACAGAGAGGAATATAACAGAGCAGCTGCAAATATTATCAGATGGATCGAAGAAAATGAAGGCTTGGAGCAAGCAAAAAAGGCGAAGCAAGCCGAGGTATTGGTTGAATTTGAAAAACTGAAACAGCTTGCTGTGAAAGGCAAACTTGATCAGGCCATCAAGTGGATTGAGGACTTTATTGACATAGATGGTAAATTAGTTGTATTCGCCGATCACCAATTCACAATCAATGCCCTGATGAAAAAGTTCGGCAAAAAGGCAGTGAAGATTGATGGCTCCACCCCTCAGAAAGAAAGGCAAAATGTAGTTGATCGATTTCAGAATGATGACAGCATCCGCCTATTTATTGGAAGTAAGGCCGCGAAGGAAGGGATCACATTAACTGCATCGAGCAATACTTGTTTTCTTGAACTTTGGTGGGTCCCCGGCGATCACAGCCAAGCTGAAGACAGAGTCCATAGAATCGGCCAGGAAGCTGATTCCGTTAATGCATGGTACCTAATCGCAGAGAGAACAATCGAGGAAGGGCTTGCCACTATCCTCGATGAAAAGCAAAAGGTATTATCGTCGGTTCTTGACGGAGAAGATACTGACGATTCATCAGTTTTAATCGAACTTTTAAATCATTACAAGAAAGGAGGTTATTAATGGCCAAAAAGCAGATGGTAATAACATTAATGAAAGAAAAGGGTTTGGTGCAGATCGAAGGATTCAAAACACCCATAGAAATCAAAAAGCCAGAAGGTTGCATTGGCATCATGTACGCATGGGAATCAAAAGCAGCTGCATATCATTGGTATGGGAAAAAGGTACCAACAGTTAGGATTGAATATGATAAGAGTAAGAAAGGCAGCAATAAAGAGAATTAGAAAAGCACCAGTTAAGCAAAAAATAAACCGCTGGTGGCATTATAATCTAACAAGAGACAATCTATTAGAGTTCGGGATATATAGGGATTGGATGATACCCTATATATCCTTTGATAAAGCGATGAAGTTAGCTGGAGAAAAATTTACAGACAAAAGGAGCAACCAATGAAAATATTCAGTGTAAAAAATGATCTTATTTTTATTTATCAAGATAATGAACCAACCCTGAAAAGGACAATTGAAAATGCTGTCAAATCTGGCATTAGCTTAAATTATGCCGAGCTGAATAATGCCGAGCTGAATGGTGCCAAGCTGAATGGTGCCAAGCTGAATAATGCCGAGCTGAGTAATGCCAAGCTGAATGGTGCCAAGCTGAATAATGCCAAGCTGAATGATGCCGATCTGAATGATGCCGAGCTGAATTATGCCGATCTGAATGATGCCGAGCTGAATGATGCCGATCTGAATGATGCCGATCTGAATGGTGCCGATCTGAATGGTGCCGAGCTGAATGGTGCCAATCTGAATTATGCCAAGCTGAATTATGCCAAGATGAATGGTGCCAAGCTGAATTATGCCAATCTGAATTATGCCAAGCTGAATGATGCCAAGCTGAATGATGCCAAGCTGAACGGTGCCAAGCTGAATGGTGCCAAGATGAATAATGCCAAGCTGAATGATGCCGAGCTGAATGATGCCGAGCTGAATGATGCCAAGCTGAATGGTGCCTGGATGAATGATGCCAAGATGAATAATGCCAAGCTGAATGATGCCGAGCTGAATGGTGCCGAGCTGAATGATGCCAAGCTGAATGGTGCCAAGATGAATGATGCCAAGATGAATGATGCCGAGCTGAATTATGCCGAGCTGAATGGTGCCGAGCTGAATGATGCCAAGCTGAATTATGCCAAGCTGAATGATGCCAAGCTGAATTATGCCAAGCTGAATTATGCCAAGATGAATGATGCCGAGCTGAATGGTGCCGAGCTGAATGGTGCCAATCTGAATGGTGCCGAGGGGTTATTAGATCCATCTAAATGGCTGGAAGAAAACTTCAGATATATTTCAGATGGATTAATCACCTACAAAGATGTTCAATCCACTTTTCACAAAAAACCTGAATCATGGAAGATTGAACCTGGAAGCTATTTAGCAGAAATATGCAATCCAAACAGAACAACTGATTGTGGCAGTGGCGTTAATTTTGCAACATTGGATTGGCTGAGGAAATACTCACACCATGAAATATGGGAATGCATTATCGAATGGAAAGACCTCCCTGGAATCATTGTACCGTATAATACAGATGGAAAGGCAAGATGTCATCGCCTTAGATTAATTAGAAAAATATAATGCTATTTAACGCTAAAAAATTCTGTCAAGATCATCATATCGAGATGAGCCCTCCAGGGCATAAACATACCCGCCCTGGCTGGGTTCATATTCGATGCCCTTTTTGCAGTGGAAACCCAGGGTGGCATGGCGGGTTCAATATTAAAGAGGGATACTACAACTGCTGGCGTTGTGGGTATCACTGGATTGTTAAGGTAGTAGTAAATCTACTTAGTATATCCTATCAAGAGGCAAAATTAATCATCTATAATAAGGGGTATTCATCCGAGCAATTCAGATTTCAAAAAAGTAAAACATCAACCAGAATAAATTTTAAAAAAGAAATATCCCTCCCACCGATGACCCAATACAATCTCACAAAACAGCATATCGATTATCTACTATCACGCCGCTTTGATCCAATAGAATTAAAAACCAAATGGAATCTAATGTCAACAGGTAACATAGGTGCATATAGTCATAGGATACTTGCGCCTATTTATTTTAGAGGCCATATGGTTAGCTATCAATGCAGGGCTACAAAAATAGGCCAGAACCCACCTTATTTAGCCTGTGCTGGTCATGATGAGCTTATAAAGCATAAAGATATTATATATGGGTTTGACGCCGCTATAAGGCTAAATCAGTGCATTGTGGTTGAAGGGATAACAGATGTATGGAGATTAGGATATGGAGCGGTGGCTACATTCGGGAAGTCTTTCACTAAAGCACAACTGCTGCTGATTGCAAACAATTTTAAACATATTTTTATTTTACCAGATAGCGATGTTAAAGAAGAAGAAACAATGACAGAACCCTTAGCCGGGCTTGGAAAGGAGGTTGAAGAAATAAGATTGGATAAAGGTGACCCTGGTGATATGCGCCAGGGTGATGCAGACTATTTAATGAAGACATTAGGATTTTAAGAGAGGAAACAATTATGGAAGAAATAAATTTAAATTGGTTTAAAAAAAATAGAAAGGGGCTCGATAACTATATCAAATCTACAATTCAAGAATGTGATCTCGATCAACTTACATTCAGTGATATCCACGATGCGGTTCTTAATAACATAGGAGTGATAAATTACAATAATCAAGGCCCCGGCTTTCCGAAGTGGATTACAAGAAGAGTCAAGAAGCATGCTGCCGATCTTGGCATAGCTGTCCCGTATTACAGTGGGGAGAAAGGGACAAGAGCGGTCGGGATAAAGTTTATCAAACCGCCACCACCTTCCGAACAGACGCTACCTGAGAAAGAAACAACAGAACCCATTCACCAAGAACCAACGAATGATGAGCTCGATCTGCTGACAATCGGGAAAGCGATTGACCGTTATATCGATGAGCTAAAGACAAGAATCAAATTAGTAGAAGAGGAAGCAGAAATATCAAGGAATAAATTCAATCGCACTGTTAATGATCTCACTCAGGCCAATAAAGATAAAGATAGAACGATTGAAAAGCTAAACCAAAGGATCGCTAATCTTAATAATCTTGTTAAGAGTGATTCTCAAAAAAATAGATCGGCAACTTTTAAGTTTTCTGAGCTGGCAAATTTTAAATAGTAAAAAATTTTCTTTAAAATTAAAATTAAATAATATATAATTCTTTTACCTGATTGAGCTTGGCCTCTCGATCAGCTTCCACCAGGGCGATTCCACGGTAGGGTGCCGTTAACACCCTACCAAGCCCAATCTAATTGATACCTTTTAACGGGAGGTTAAAAATCACAATTCAAAAAGCCAACCAGAACGTATTCAATTCAAGGAGAGGTCTCTCTTATGGAAACAGAAAAGCATGGATTGTACATCCCACCAGAAGCATGGCATTCCCAAATCCCAAACTCTGCAAAAATCCTATACGGACGATTATGCACATTACCTTCTTTTAGCGTTGATGGCTCCTTTGCATCCCGAGAATGGATGGCAAGTGAGATCGGAGTCAGCAAACAGCGGATCACACAATTAATCCGAGTATTAATTGATGCAGAATTGATACTGGATAATGGTTGGCATATCGGAAAAAATAGACAGAAAACGAGAATCTTGAAGCGGAATTCATTAGAGATAACCAATAGAAAATTGATGGATAACGACACAGCGACAGGTAATAATAAATTATTAGGTGTCATGACAGGTAATAAAAAATTATTAGGGGGGTGTAATAATAAATTATTAGGTGTCAAGGAAGAAAATGATAAGAAAGTAGAAGAAAATCAAGAAGTTATAGGCGAAAGCGGGCGATCTAATAATAAGAGTATTAATAATAAGAGTATATATTCCTTTGCCTCGCCTGACGGCGAGGGACAAAGGGACATAAATCCTTCCCTTCCTTCCTATTATCAGAACAGGAATGGAGTCCGTCCTCATATCATCCGATTCACGAAATCTATCCAAAAAGAAATCATAAAAAACCATCCTGATAAATTTAGGCAATATTCCTCAGAACAAATTGATAATAAGATCAAGGATGGCTCCTCCGTAATCGATAAACTCATTCGTATAAACAACTTCGATTTTCAGACAGAAATAAAACCATGCCTACACTGGGCAATCAATGATGATTTTTGGACAGATCAGATCCGTTCCTTGGTTCCATTAAGAAATAAATCATCAAATGGGGAGATGAAGTTTACAAATATATTTGACTCCTGGAAATCAGATCTAAAGAAGAAAAAGAAAAAACGGAATGATGATAATCAACCTCCGACCATAGGTAAACCTTGGACGGTTGAAGAAATCAACAGATACAATGAAGAGCAAGACAAAATACTCAAGATTGAACGTGAAGAAAAACTTAAAAAGATTGCCAAGATGTCCTATGGTGAAATAGTTAGGCATAATCAGTCATGCAGGAGAGGGCATAAGATAACTGAATATGAAATGAAGGAAGCGGAAAAATATGGATATAGCGGATAAAGTATGGCGTCGTAGGAAGAGGGTCAATCTTACTCCATTAAAACGAATAGTCATCTTGATGGCAATCAATGACGAATTCCTTCTTTCCATTACCCCTCTATTTCAAGATACCTCATTTTTCCCCAATACTCCATATCTCCTAACAGTAGCAAAATGGATTATAAAGCATGGCAAAGAATACGGTCGAGCTCCAAGAGAATACCTTGATACCAAATTCAATGATTATCAGGCGGAGATTGGCAGTGATGAACCAGATGTAGAGCTGATTGCAAAGTTCCTAAAACAACTGAATGATGAATACCATAGAGGTGATTTCAACGATGTTAATGTTAAGTATGAATTGGAAGTGGCTGAGGAGCTTCTCCAATCCTACGCATTGATGAAGAATTCAAATGATGTTATTGAAGCCATTAAAGCTAACGCAATCAAAGAGGCGATTGAAATTAGAAAAACGTTCACCCTTCCCGCTATTAAAATAATCGAACGTCCTCCATCTGAAATAATCGAAAAGAAAGCCATCACATCCACCGACCTCATTAAAGCTGACATCAGTGAGCCAAGTCCAATCATAACCCCATGGCTGCATGATGGCAGCATTACGATGATATACGGTAAGAGAGGGGTTGGGAAGACATGGATATCCTCAATCATCGCCGTATGTGTTACAAGAGATAATAATGTCGATGTGCCAAAGATAGGAAATTGGAATGTAAAGAGGCAAGCGGGGGTATTATATATTGACGGTGAGATGGATGAATATCATTCCCAGAAAAGACTGCGACTGCTGACAGGTCGAAGGATGAGGGATGAACATCCGGGTAACCGCCTCACCATACTTTCCTCATCAAGGATTGCGACCGATTACAGGCAGCAAATAAAAATCAGTGATAAGCTATGGAGAGAGGCTATTTACGATTATCTTGCCGCCGACGATAGCTACCAGCTGATCATCCTTGATAACATTGCCAGCTTGACCCCAGGAGTTGATGAGAACGATAAAAGCAGTTGGGACCCAATCAATGAGTGGATGCTGTCACTGAGGCATCTTGGTGTCGCTGTAATTTTCATACATCATGCAGGCAAAGGGGGTGGACAGAGAGGTACATCAGGAAGGGAGGATAATGTAGATAATATCATTAAGTTAGGGAAAGGGTATGCGGAAGGCAATTATGATTCAAGTGCTATTTTCATCGATATCAATTTTGAAAAAGCAAGAAATGTCGAATCCTCTAAAATAAGTCCTTTTGGTTTGAAGATATTTGAAAACAGAAGATTAAGAGGATTTGACTGGGAAATATATGATATTAAGAAAGATGATTAGTAAAAAACTAATTTTAACAGCTCTCATTTAGCTGAGATTAAACGATCTCTATCTAAGTAATACCTTAGTATTAACTGATTAGAAAACAACCTTTAAAAGCTGAATAAATAAAAAATAATATAAATCCTTATAATATAACAAAAGGTGAAAGGAAAAAAATCAGATGCTATCAATCACAAAACTATTTCGATTCTCAGCCAGCCATCAACTCTATAACCATAACGGGAAGTGCCATAGGTTGCATGGTCACTCATACCTGCTTGAGATAACGATTGAAGGAAGACGGAAGATAAATGATACAAGAGCTCCCGACTATGGCATGATTATGGATTTTGGTAAGCTGAAAAAAATTGTAAATGATCATGTGATAGACAAGCTGGATCATTCACATCTCAATGACTTCGTATTCACTCCAACCGCAGAAAATCTTACTTTTTGGATCGCTAATCAACTGTATGCACATATCGACGGATTAAAAAGAGTGAGGCTATGGGAAGAGATGGGATCGGCTTGCTGCACATGGGAAAGCTAAAATATTATGGTTGCTGAGAAGAAATATAAAGTGATCAAATTAGAAAGTGATAGATCACCATGCAATCATTGTAGATTCAAGGATATCGATAAGAATATAACTACATGCCTCTCATGTAAGAAGAGAGAGAAATATGCAGGAACCATAGATCCTGAAAACATCTGCCGCCGTTGGGTATCGTCCTATAGTGGAAGATGGGAAAAAGAAGAGGAAGAAAATAGAAAAATAGGGCGAAAGAAGATAGTGGTTGATCGGATATTAAAAGGTAGAGTGATTGATTTTTCAAGCGAGTATTGTGATGAGAAGTTTGATATGGAATTGAGCATTATCATTGACGATACAAGATTTAAGGGTAGAAAAATAGCCTCTTATCGCTACCAATTGATAAGAGCAATTAAATCTCGCCTCCGTCTTAATCACGCAACAATTGCCAGGTGCTTAGGGATGAAGTATCATACCGTGAATAATATAATGGCAAGGGATAGGATTACTAAGTGAAAATCTATTTTGCGGGCAATCTTGCTGATAATACAAGAATTAAAAAAGCCCATCTATTAGTTAAGTATAGATTATTGAGTTATTACTTCATTAAATATGACCAATTCAAAGTTAAAGAAGAATTTGAATTGATTTCAAAAAGGAATCAAAAATGCAGCAAAAAATCGCAATCAACGAAATCTTCACCAGCATAGACGGTGAAGTGAATAGATATGGTCAGGGTGGGTTGACAACCTTCATCCGTTTTTCTGGCTGTAGCCTCCGCTGCCCGTATTGCGACACAAAGCAGGCGCAGAACAAATTGTCTGGCGCCCTGATGACAATTGATGAAATAATTCAGCAAATCAAAACGCCAAGGGTGACGATAACGGGTGGGGAGCCGCTTGAGCAGATTGAAGGTTTTAAAACTCTGATGTACCACCTCCTATCTCCTTTTGATTCGGAATACCTTGTATCAATAGAAACCAATGGTACAATTGAAATCCCTTTTGATGAATTTCTGTATGCAGGAAGACGGATTGGTTGGGTAATCGATTACAAGCTTGATTATGATACCATTTCACCATATCGGAATTTTAAGAATGCTGGTAAGGGTGATTGGATTAAGATTATTATTGGTAATAACGATAGAAAAGATCCAATTCCTAAAACAGTCAAGGATTATCAGCTTGCCAAAGATGCTTTCAATAACTTTAGAAAGCTTGGTACGAAGGCCAGATTCGCCATCGGTTTCGTTAATCCTAAAAGAGACGCAAAGCATGTGGTTAAATGGTTAGTGGATGATCAGATATTTGATATCCATTTAAACATCCAGCTTCATAAATTTATTGATATGAAGTGAAAAAAGTGAAAAAAGTCAAATAAAAAATGGACAAAACTCTTATAATATATCAAATGGCAAACAAACAAGGCCAAAAATTTTAAACAAAGGGAGAAAGAAAATGAAAAAGAAAGACGTAACAAAGGAAAAACTGGTAAAGGTGGTTGAAGAAATGAATACCATACTTGAGCTTGAACCGCCTATCGAAACTGAAGGTAAAGGGATCACAAAAGCCAAGCTGATTGACGAAATCGAAGAAACCGCTGAACACTGCTTCAAGCCCGGTGATGTGATCAGCCCCGAAACCCAGGAAGTTTTGAAGGCCCTTGAAATCCCGTTTCCTGATCAAGCTGATGAAGTGGACGAATCCCAGGATGAAGAAGCCGCCGAACCACCCAAAACTGAGAAAAAGGAAAAGGTGAAGAAAGAGAAGAAAGAGAAGGTAAAGAAAACAAACAGACTGATGGCGACCATCGATGCCGTAGCTGTCCTTGGGCTGGACGCCGAAGATGATGAACTTGCAAAAAAAGCCAGTGAGATCTATCTCAAAAACGGCGGTAAGGATGTCGGTGATAAGGAAACTAAGCAAGCCATGTGGTGGGTGAAGAACTTCCGTCAAGTCACCGCCGCAATGAAGGAGCGTGGAGTAACTGTTTAGCAAAGGTTGATAAATTGAATTTGATTAAAATAGAAAGTATGTGGAAAGATCTTCTCTCGGAAATCGGTGACGATCCTTCGAGAGAAGGTCTTATTCGTACCCCTTATCGTATTGCGAAAGCATGGTGGGAATTGTTTTCAGGGTACCGCGATAAGCCCCCAAAGATTACCACTTTCAAAGAACAGTGCAAAGGTTTGATCATAGACAGAGGGTACTTCTTTTCATTCTGTGAACATCATGTCTTACCATTCTTCGGCGATTATTATTTTGGTTACATACCAAGAAATAACATGATAATCGGCGCGAGTAAGATAGGTAGAACTATTGATCATTTTTCTGCCAGACTTCAAGTGGCCGAGAGGATATGCTGTCAAGTCGCCGATTATATAGATAGTGAGGCAGATACGAACGGTATAATATTGATTATGACTGGGCGGCATCTTTGTAAAGAAATGCGCGGTATCAAAAAATACGATTCTATATTTGAAGCTAGTGAAGCTAGAGGTTGTTTTCTGAAAAATACCAATGGATGTAAAGACGAGTTCCTCCTTAGAATTAATTCAAAACTATAACCACTATGCCATTTAAAACATTCATCGTCATAAAGACACAATTTGAAGCCATACACAATTGGCCTGATTGTGGTATTGAATCTGTAAGCTACCTGCGGAATCCACATAGACACATTTTTCATGTTGAGATGAAGTGGATTGTTGAGGGTTTAAATCGTGATATTGAATTCATCGACCAAAAGCATAAAGTTGATGATTTTATCCATAAAAAATTGGCATATAAAAATATTGGTGCAATGAGTTGTGAGATGATCGCGTCAAGATTGATGACAAAATTCAATGCTCGCTTCGTGAGTGTTTTTGAAGATGGCGAAAATGGTGCAGAGATATGTATGACTACATAATTATCGACCCTGCCTCAACTGAATTCAATCGAGGTAGTTTTTGTTACCTTCCATATATACTGTACTCTGCACTTACTAAGAGTGGTGCAAAGGTAGCAATATATGAAAATTTTACTGCCGCAGACATTGATTGCCTCCCTAAAGCAAGCCGTTATCTTATATCAATATGGTCTTATCCACAGATCGATACCGCACTTGTCATAGATCGTTTCCTGGAAGGAAATAAATCATTTTTTGGTTACTTTCCCTTGATAGATCATTTGAAGTTGGATGAATTTATTTTCCCAGATCATATGATACTGTCTGGAATAGAAAACTACCCACTATATTATAGCGACTTCAACTTCATCCTACTCTCAGATTGCGACATGCACTTGAAAAAATATAGTGGACAAGTCTATCCTTTGTTTACATCATACGGATGCCCTAATGGTTGTTCGTTCTGCCCCAGTACAGTCAATTGTGAAAAGCGCCGTATCATCATACCGCTTGAAAAGGTAGAAAAAATCATCTACTACTGCAATGGAATAGGAATCCATAACATTCATTTTACTGATGAGGATTTCTTCTTCAATATCGACAGGGCGCATTCGATACTTAAAATATTTGAAAAGCTGGATACTGATTTCCAGTTGATATCACTTGGTAGTGCTGTAAAGGTACGGTCATATATAAAAAAGTATGGCGAGAATACGTTGGCAGCATCAGGTATGAAACTGATTGAGGTTGGCCTCGAGACAGCCGATTCAGATTTGGCCACCTCCATGCATAAACCTGGGCATAAGAGTTGTACATGGCTTGCCGAAAATGCTAAGACACCAATATTCTGGTTGACCATGACCTTCTTTCCTGGAGAGACGATACACTCACTCAATCTTACTGGAAGATTTCTAAAGAAATATGGCTATAAGCAAGACGAACTCTACGGTAGAATAAGAACGAATAGTACAGTTGGAGGGTTGGGACAATTTTTTCAGTTCTATCACGGTACGCCATTTTATTCAGACAAGGATTTTCTAGGTATGTCTCTGAGTGATTGCCCTATTCGTCTTCTACCAAGCTTTGTTCCCTATTCTTTCCTTGGATCAAAAATAGAGTCCATTGGTGATGCCAGTGATGCAATTGACTGGTTTAAGTTGTATAACCTCCACCCTGAGATGATAAAGCTCACAAAAGGGAATTGTATAGATGAATATGTCAACAAATATAAGGGCTATATGAGGGTAGCTGACATACTTACCTATCTTGCAATCTGCGCAAGGCTTGGAGTTATAATATGACCATTTGGAATGTCCCAATAGAAAGTCTTGAGGAAAGGTACAGCTCGCAATGGGGACGCTGGTTTCATATTGAATTCACAAGGCTTGGCATCGAATATAGAGCCATTCCTGGCATTCGTCTGACAGACAAAATAACCAAAGGTTCATTTCTTGATATATGTGGAACAAATTATTTCAAAGCGAACCAACTCAAGGTAATATCTTCATTGATGTTTGAAGGGCAAGTAAAAGACGGTGATATTTTTCTGTTTCATGACCTATGGTTCCCAGGCATTGAGATGTTGGCTTATATGAGAGATGGGCTTGGAATCGATTTCAAGATATGCGGAATACTTCATGCAGGCACTTATGATCCGTATGATTTTCTTTCAAAGAAAGGAATGGCGAAGTGGGGGGAGAAATTAGAGGAATCATGGTTCAGAATAGCTGATATGATATTTGTTGCTACTCAATGGCACCGACATCTATTATACAGTAACCGGATCGTAGAATGGGATAAAATAAAAGTGACAGGCTTACCTATTTATTTCGACTTTGCCCCTAATGAATTACCAGAAAAAGAAAATATTATCGTGTTCCCGCATAGGTTAGATGAAGAAAAAAATCCTCAATTGTTCGATTTATTTCAGACAAGATTTCAAGAAGACAAATCAATCAAGGACTCATGGCAATTTTTAAAAACAATGGAGCATTGGAAGGGCAAAAAAGGTTATTATGATATGCTATCAAGATCGAAAATAGTTGTCAGCTTCGCCGACCAGGAAACGTGGGGAATAGCTATGCAAGAAGCCCTCTTTCTTGGTTGCTTCCCAGTCATCCCAGATCGCCTGAGTTACACTGAAATGTATGAGCCTATGTTTAGATACTCTTCCTATGCTGAAGCCATGACTCTGATTAAATATGGCATGGAGAAGTATGAATCAAAAGAGGTACAAGATACAATAAGGCTAAATAAAGAAAAGCTTATAGGCGAAGGAAAAGATGCAATAAGGAGGATGATATGCGAGATGGAAATGATGAGAAAATAGACCTGTTTCTCGACTGCGGAGCGGTGTCAATTTATAACAAGTTGGTGCGGAAAGGTGGTAGAACAGAAAGTGGCGTCCATACAGGCGCATATTTCAAAGACCGCAAGCATGATGATTTCAGCTACATACACACCAAAGAGTACCAGGAGTATAGAGACAGTTACATTGAATTTATCAAGAAAAATAAGAAACACCTAACCGTATACTCCAACCTTGATGTGATCAATAATGCAGAGCTGACATGGGAAAATCAAAAGATAATGGAAGGCGAAGGATTATCGCCTATTCCAGTCTACCACATCAGCAACAAGCCTGGTGATACTAAGTGGTTAAAAAAGTACATTGACAAAGGGTATGATTACATCGCACTTGGCGGTGGTTATCCAAACCCGCCAAAGGAGACATTCACAATCTATGATCGAATATGGAACGATATACTGACCGATGACAAAGGTATGCCAATCGTCAAAGTTCACGGCTATGCAGTCACTAGCCTTAAAACTATGTTAAGATACCCTTGGTATTCGGTTGACTCAACCAGTTGGGTTATGACTGCAAGAATGGGAAGTATTTATATTCCAAAATCTAAAAATGGAAAATATATCTATGATATTGATCCATTTAAAATATTAGTTTCTAATCGCAGCCCAAGACTATGTGACAGCCAATGGCATATTGCACACATAAGCCGGCAGAATAAAGAACTTCATAAATATATATTGGATTATTTTGACTTCAAAGGATTCATACTAGGTGAAAGCGATTTTAAGGTCGTTGACGACAGTTACAAGCCAGACAAGAATGAAAGATTGATGCCAAACGATGTCATAAAAAAATGGAGGATGATGGGAGACAAATCAAATGAGATCATAAAAGATAAATTCAATGTTCTCCCTAGCGATGGAGAAAAAATGGTTGAAATAATAAAAAGCCCAGGGCTCTGCAATAGTTATATATCAAGAGATGAGGCTTGTATCATATACTTCACCAATCTTCAAAATGCACTGCCTGAATGGCCCACTCCATTTAAACTAAAAAAGAAAACAAAATCAAAAGGATTATTTAAGGTATACAAGACATGAAAATGAAAATGTATTGGAAAGATCAGAAAACTGGAGGGCATGGTAGCGCTGGAATCGGGAAAAAGGTGCATGAATTAAGCGGCGGCAAACTTGGGATTGGGCTTTCATTTAATTATGATCGTAAAAGAATCGATGCTATCGATAGGGCTATGCAGACTGACTCAACCAGCTATCAGGCTAAATCAAGAAATATGAAAAGGTGAGAACAATTGAAGATATATCTTGCTGGTTACGGGCACCAGATAGAAAAAACCCCATTTGTGAAGGAGCTTGAAAAGGATTGGCACTGCCTTTTGTCATATTATTTCTTTAGCCCCAAGAATGTTGACAAAGGGATGATGAATAGGTTTGATTACATATGCAAAAAGAAAAAGCAGATTAGAGAACAAAAAGGCAGAAGTTAATGATTATATACATAGCTGGACCAAGACCTGACACCATTAATATGATGATGAAGAGAACTGATTACATCCTCACTTCTTTCTACTACCAAAGCATAGCAACATCAGAAATAAAACCTCTACAAATAATCAAGCAGCACAACGAAAGGATAAAAAATGAAGCTAAAAAGAACCGCGCTCATCCAAGCACTTGAAAAAGTCAAACCAGGCCTTGCCAACAGTGAAATCGTTGAGCAATCAACCCACTTCATCTTCGATAACGATACGATTAAGACATACAATGATCAGATCGCTATCACTCAACCCTTTGAATCGGGGCTGATAGGGGCAATACCAGCGAAGGAATTCCACAACCTCTTTAAAAAGATCCCAGATGATGAGATCACTTCAAGCCAGAAAGAGAACAAGTGGATATTCAAAGGACAGAAGAAACAGGCAACTTTTAATGCGAGCGAGGAGATTAAGATTCCTCCGATCACCGTCCCTGCTTTCAGATCAAAAGAATGGCATCCACTGCCAGACAATTTTAAAGAAGCAGCAAGGAATTGTATCTTCTCCGCAAGCCGTAACATGACAATGGTCGCCCTGACCGGAATCCTGTTTACAGATGGTTATGCTTATAGTTCTGACAACTTCCGTGCGACAAGGATGAAGCTTGATTCAAAGGTAAAAGAGAAGTCCTTGCTGCCAGCCTCTGCCGCCAAAAGCCTCATCAACTACAATCCTACAAAGTACTTTAGCGATACCAATTGGCTCCATTTTGTCAACAATGAAAAGACCTCCTTTAGTTGCAGGCTCTTAGATGAGGAATACCCGGAGGAGATATTCGGCGTATTTGATGCAAAAGGAAAGAAGCTATCCTTGCCTGCCGAATTAAAACAAGTGGCGGGGAGGTCGGCTGAGCTTGCAAGTGGTGAGTTCGAGTATGATAAGTCAATTCGCCTCTGTTTCAGCAAAGGCACTCTGAAGTGCATAGGTGAAGGAGAGATCGGGAACTACAGTGAGGAACTGGATATGAAGTATACAGGCAAGGAGATGGAGACATCCATCCAGCCTAACCTGTTGATTGAAATCATCGATAAGCTGCAAGATGCCACTATCACCGATAATACAATTATATTTAGAGGTGATACATTTGATCATTTAATTCTA